>OGJT01000023.1_pt1 | contig 134540 bp, 111 predicted proteins | sample 1572331 | NCBI WGS metagenome assembly OGJT01 (sample SAMEA2582094, study PRJEB24529) | metagenome | biome: Human gut stool | place: China | collected 2011
AAGACACCTCAACATATAAAATTTTCTCACAAGAAAAAATACTGCGGAATTAAGGTATTATAAACCTTTAAAACAAATTATTATGAACAAAATTCTACGTTTGACGTTCGTTGCTGTACTTGCAGCAATGAGTTCCTTATCTTTTGCACAGAAAACTGTGACATTCAGTGCGACACAAGACCATGGAACAAAAGAAGCTATTACCAAAGATGGTATTACAATTGCTATTACAAAAGGTACTCTGGATAACAAGTATGCTTACCGAATCTACAAGGGCAGCACATTGACCGTATCATCAGCCAAGGAGGATATCGTGAAGATCGTTATGATATGCGATGATTATTCGGGCGGTGCTTATCTGGCTGATGGTTTCAAGACTGGTAATGGACTGACTATTTCTTCAGACAAGAAGACTGCAACATGGGAAGGTAATACAAAAAAGGTTGAGTTTACGACACCAATACATCAGGTACGTGTAAAAAGCTTTACCATTACTTTGAAAGATGTTCCGTCAGGCATCGAGGAAATCAGCAACGGCTCTCTGAACGGGGAGGCTCCGATTTACAACCTCGCAGGCCAGCGTGTAAGCAAGGAATACAAGGGAGTCGTCATCCAGAATGGAAAGAAGTTCATCAAGAAGTGAGACCGTTTATGCAACGGAGAATGGCCGAAACAGCCCGGTAAGGCTCCGGGAAATAATACTTAGGGCAGACAGAGATGTCTGCCTTTTTTAGTTCCTCACGCTCGTGTGGGAGATTCAGAGAGACACCTCGCTCGTGTACAAGACGCATCAGTTTTTTAATTGACATCTCAATACATCATAATTTAATGAATTGACATCCCAATACACCTTATTATTTATGGAGGGGAGACCGTCGTACCGGAAAGAGGTACAGATGCCTTCCTGTTTTGTCTGTAAATTTTACTCTCGGTTGAACTGGATGGAGTATGGAGGTGTACACCCTCTACAGGTTCAACAAAAGTCAGGTATATGGGTGAGAAGAGGAAAATATAGTTTGAAGCTAAGTCACTTATAGACAGAGACTTGGTTATGGTATTGGAAAAGGTGCTTAGTTGCGGTGCAGAAGGGCGTTAGTTGGCGTGCAAGTAAGCACTACTTGACACACTGACAGGCGTTGATTGGAACGCAGACTGTGGCAGTCCCGATAACACTGCTTGTCATTCATCTGTTCTTTGTATGCTGCTGTGGCAGGAAACTGTTATCTGACGGGTATAATATGTAAAACTATTTCACAACTCTTCTAAAGACCCCGTCTCCCCCGCCCTTACCGTCTTGAACTGCATGGGCATGATTGGATTTCATCCTCTCTCTGCCGTCAATGACCGTATAATCCGTCTGACACGAAGGGATTTTCCTTTCCATTTTCTTGGCTAATTGACAAATTAATCCTAATTTTGCCAGACCTTGATGGTAAAAAGTATTGCTTTGTACATACACAGGAAGGGTTGTCTTTCTGTGCTATCCTGCTAAAAACAAAAGATATAGTCAATATCACCTAAAAATATGGATAAGAAAGAATATTTGCGTTCATGGGCCGAGGCCTACAGGAACGACCTGACAAACAACATTATGCCGTTCTGGCTGAACCATGGATGGGACAGAGAGAACGGCGGAATCTACACCTGCCTCGACCGTGACGGATCGCTGATGGACACCACCAAGTCTGTATGGTTCCAGGGACGGTGGGCATTCATCTGTGCCTTCGCATACAACAATGTAGAACAGAATCCTATATGGCTCGATGCCTCCAGGTCTGCCATCGACTTCATCGAGGAGCATTGCTTCGATACAGATGGACATATGTACTTTGAGGTGACGGCAGAGGGGAAACCGCTCCGCAAACGCCGTTATGTCTTCTCGGAAACCTTCGCTGCCATAGCCTTTGCTGAATACGCCTTGGCAACAGGCGACAGGCATTATGCCGAAAGGGCATTGCAGGTCTTCCATGATGCACAGCGTTTCCTCTCCACGCCGGGCTTCCTTCCTGCCAAATACGAAGCAGGTGTAAAGATGCAGAGCCACTCCATCATCATGATTCTCATCAATGTGGGGTCGCGCCTCCGTGAGGTGATCGACGACCCGACACTGACCCGGCAGATTGATGCATCCATCTCGCTGCTCAGCCGTTACTTCATGCACCCGGAGTTCAAGGCTCTGCTGGAAACAGTAGGACCGAAGGGCGAGTTTATCGATACGAACATCGCACGCATCATCAACCCCGGGCATTGCATCGAGACCGCCTGGTTTATCATGGAAGAATCGAAACGGCGCAGCTGGGACAAGGGGCTGCTCGATCTCGCCCTCACCATCTTCAACTGGTCATGGGATTGGGGATGGGACAAGCAGTACGGCGGTATCATCAATTTCCGTGACTGCCGTAACCTCCCGCCGCAGGACTATTCGCAGGACATGAAGTTCTGGTGGCCGCAGTGTGAGACAATCATCGCCTCGCTCTATGCCTATCTCGGCACAGGCGATGACGAGTATCTCTACCGCCATCAGCGTATCAGCGAATGGACCTACACTCATTTCCCCGACCCGGATTATCCGGAGTGGTATGGCTATCTCCACCGTGACGGGACAGTCGCACAGCCTGCCAAAGGCAACATCTTCAAGGGTCCGTTCCATATTCCCCGCATGATGATCAAGGGGTATATGCTCTGTCAGGAGATTCTGAAGACTATGGAATAGAAAGGAGTCCCTCCCTTCTTCTTTTTATGGAGAGGGAGATCTGAAATCAGAATTCCCCCATGGCATCGCCGGCCGGCGGCGATGCCAGGGGGATTGTTGTAAGTTAAGATTCCGTTCCCGTCAGCCGGAAAGGTGGTGTATGGGAAGCGGCTTCAGTCTCAGAAGTCCTTTACAGCAGATCCGGCAACTGCACGAATTTCTTCAGCCTCAGCAGGTGAGGATGGTCATACTCCTCCACGACCTCATGCTGCCATACCGTATGAAAAGGGATATGTGCCGCCCATCCGCCGAGCTTCAGGACAGGCTCAATGTCTGAACGGAAGGAATTGCCCACCATCAGCAGCTGTCCGACCTTTACGCCGAACTGATGGCAGAGATGATGATAAGCCTCTTCCGTCTTGTCGGATACGACAATAATATCCTCAAAATAAGGACGCAGTCCGGAGCGGTTGAATTTACTTTCCTGGTCGAGCAGTTCACCTTTCGTGAACACCACCAGATGATATTTTCCTGATTCGTGCAACACCTTCAGCGTCTTCTCCACACCTTCTATCGGCTTGCCCGGCAATCGCAGCAGGCTTTTACCCAGGCCGATGATTTTCGTCACTTCCTCTGCTGTCAGCTGTTCACCGCTCACCCGTGCGGCGTTCTCCAACAGGGACAGTATGAAAGCTTTGCTGCCATAGCCGAAGAGGGGCATATTTGCCGTTTCAGTGGCAAAGAGGGCTTTCGATATTTCGTCTGCCGGGGCGTAAGGCGAAAGCAGTCTGCAGTATTCTTTCTCTACCTCTTCAAAATAAGTCTGACACTCCCAAAGCGTGTCATCGGCATCGAAGGCTATCAATGAAATATCTGTCATAGTCATATCGTTTCGACCTGCAAAAGTACGTCATTTATCCTTTAAAACAAAACGCATCAACATTTTTTTATTTACCAGTACCGGTCTGAGATGGCATCCTATTATCCGGTTCTCGTGGCTACAACGGTCAATCCATGTCGGGAGCCTGACTTTTCCTGCAAACATTACAAGTCATAGCGAAGCTGCAGCCACACGAAGTAAAGTACAGCTACAGCCCTAAATCTTAAACCTTTATCCTACTGGTATTTGCAGCCGACAGTCATCGGAAATAGATGATTATTTCATTTTTTTAAGAGAGAGAATACTTTGAAAAGTGAATACTTTTGTCTATCTTTGCAGCATCAAAGTTTATCAAAACGGAAAACTTTTGATGAAGAGAAAAAGAAAAAGTTATCCAAAACGGACAACTTCATGCTATTCTCCCAGGACACTGCTGCTCACTCTGTAGCAACTCCTCGCCAAGGACAAAGAAGTACCCTGTTAACGTTTACCAACGTCTATACAGTGTCCATCAAAGCTTATTAACGCCTAAAAATAAAAGCAAGACAATGGAAATAAAGAACTTCACAATCACCAAGCGTGACGGGTCGAAGGAACGGTTCTCCCTCGACAAGATAATGAATGCCATCCTCAAGGCATTCGAGAGTGTCAACGAGCCGACCGATCTGGGGACAATGTCGAAGATCATCGCCGACCTGGACATCCAGAATGACATCAAGGTGGAAGACATACAGAACCAGGTGGAAACAGCACTGATGAAGGAGGGTTTCTATCAGGTGGCAAAGAGTTTCATCGTCTACCGCCAGCAACACACAGAAGACCGTGAGACACTCGAGAAGATGAAGTTCCTCTCCGACTATTGTGTAGCAAAGAATGCTGCCACAGGGTCTAAATTTGACGCCAATGCCAATGTCGAACACAAGAACATCGCTACGCTCATCGGCGAACTGCCGAAGCAGGGATTCATCCGGCTGAACCGCCGCTTGCTTGTCGACCGCATCAAAAAGATGTATGGCAAAGAGATGGCTGACGAATATATCGACCTCCTCACCCACCATTTTATATATAAGAACGATGAGACGAACCTCGCCAATTACTGTGCCTCCATCACGATGTATCCCTGGCTCATCGGTGGAACGACCTCCATCGGCGGCAACTCTACGGCCCCGACAAACCTCAAGAGCTTCTGCGGTGGGTTCATCAATATGGTGTTCATGGTTTCTTCCATGCTTGCCGGGGCCTGTGCCACACCGGAGTTCCTGATGTACATGAACTACTTTATTCAGAAGGAATACGGTAAGGACTATTGGAAACGGGCTGACGAAGTGGTGGACCTCAGCCTCAAAAAGCGCACGATTGACAAGATCATCACGGATGACTTCGAGCAGATTGTCTACTCGCTCAACCAGCCTACTGGCGCACGCAACTATCAGGCCGTGTTCTGGAATATCTCCTATTACGACCGCCCGTATTTTGAGTCGCTCTTCGGGAACTTCTACTTCCCAGACGGATCGCAACCTGACTGGGAAAGTCTGTCGTGGCTGCAGAAGCGGTTCATGTCCTGGTTCAACCAGGAACGTCTGAAGACTGTCCTGACTTTCCCGGTCGAGACGATGGCACTGCTGGCTGAGAACGGAGACTGCAAGGACAAGGAATGGGGTGACTTCACTGCCAAGATGTACTCGGAAGGCCACAGCTTCTTCACTTATATGAGCGACAATGCCGACTCGCTCAGCTCCTGCTGCCGTCTGCGCAACGAAATCCAGGACAACGGCTTCTCCTATACACTCGGTGCAGGCGGTGTCTCGACAGGTTCAAAGAGCGTGCTGACCATCAATCTTAACCGCTGTATCCAGTATGCTGTCAACCACGACCTCGACTACAAGGAGTACCTGGAGCATGTAATCGTATTGTGCCATAAAGTTCAGCTGGCGTATAACGAGAATCTCAAGGAGCTGCTGCACAACCACATGCTGCCGCTTTTTGACGCCGGTTACATCAATATCGACCGTCAGTATCTTACTATCGGTATCAACGGTCTTGTAGAAGCGGCAGAATTCATGGGGCTAAACATCACGCCTAACGAAGACTACAAGAAATTCGTGCAGACTGTTCTCGGCCTGATAGAGAAACAGAACAAGGCTTTCCGGACGAAAGAGGCAATGTTCAACTGTGAGATGATTCCTGCCGAAAACGTGGGGGTAAAGCACGCCAAATGGGACCGTGAGGACGGCTACTTCGTTCCACGTGACTGTTACAACAGTTATTTCTATCGTGTAGAAGACAATTCGCTGACCATTCTTGACAAGTTCAAACTGCACGGCGCACCGTACATTGAGCACCTCACCGGCGGGTCGGCCCTCCACATGAATCTAGAGGAGCATCTCTCAGAACCCCAGTACCGACAGCTTCTGCGTGTTGCGGCACAGGAAGGCTGCAACTACTTTACTTTCAATATTCCCAACACTATCTGCAATGACTGTGGACATATTGACAAACGTTATCTCCACGAGTGTCCGCATTGCCACTCCCAAAACGTGGACTACCTCACTCGCATCATCGGTTATATGAAACGTGTAAGCAATTTCTCTGCACCACGTCAGGAAGAAGCTCATCGCCGTTACTACATCAACGCTTCTGACAAGCCTTCCCAGACAGGAAAAAGCATGAAAGAGTGCGAGAAAGCATCAGCCATTGCGAAATAGATCAGAAAGCTGGAGAAAACACCAGTAATCCTAAAAGAAAGCCTGACATTGTACATCCCGATGGGACATACATTGTCAGGCTTTTGCTTTTCAATCAGTGCAAGTCTGCGTACTGCGAGCACCTTCATTCCCGACGCACTGGGAATACTGTTCCCAACGGCTGGGAGTACTATTCCCAACAGCTGGGAATAATATTCCCGACGGCTAAGTCACTTCCGCCTTCTGTCTGCCAACCCAGAAATTGCATCGAAACTATAGACAAGAGACCCACTGGTGAAGGTGGTTGTCTCTATCTTCAGTGAACGGTTCTTACGCAAGCAATCGACAAAGGCAACCGGATTCTGAATGAAGGCGGAGTCTGTCTGCTTGCTGATACCCGGTTTGTAGGTAAAACGTCCCACCTCATCGCCACGTGCATAGATGCGGACAAAGTTGGTGCTGTCATAACTGTTGCCGGAGAACTGCTCACCATCGCCAAGGATCATACACGCCTCAATACCCACACGTCCAAGATAACGGATACGAATGGTCATGCGGTTGGAGGCCGTAATCTGTGAATTCTTGTTCGGTGCGCTCTGTATCGTGGCCACAGCTGAATCGTTCTGATAAGACCAGGACGAGACGTAAGCCCCCTCGTCTGAAGGGGCACTGTCGAGATTGACAGCCATCATCGTATCGACCTGTGTCGTATCATAATGCCCTACACCACGTGAAGAGCATCCAGAACAGGATGAGAAAGCAGCTGCTGCCATAGCTGCAAGAGCCATGGGCAGTGACCTCATACTATGATGTTTCATGTCTTTAAGGATTTAAAGTGTTCATGAGGAGTTGGAAGAAGCTAAAGGAGTTAAGGAACTGCTTTCAGTTCCTTGTCCTGGAAGCCAGGGGAGGCAGACAGGTCAGGGGCAACAGTGTCTTATAGGAAACAGATGACAATGATGGCAGCTGCTTCGGCTTCTTTGATTCCCCTGACCTCTCTAACTCCAGAGAAACATCAATATTCCCCCCACGCCTTGATGTCAATGTCGTCGAGACTTACATTGCAGAAGGCATGGATAAATGCACTCGCCAGACGGCTGTTCGTAATCAACGGAACATTGAGGTCGATGGCTGCACGGCGGATTTTATAGCCATTGGTGAGCTCACGCGGGGTAAGGTCCTTCGGCATATTCACTACCATGTCTATCTTCTTCTCGTGCAGTAGGCTGATTGCCTGCGGCAGCTTCCCTTCGTCAGAAGGCATATAGACGAGGGTGTTCTCTATGCCATTTTCCGTGAGGTACTTCGACGTGCCCACCGTCGCATAGAGTTCGTAACCATGCTGTTTCAACATCTTCGCCGCATCAAGCATCTCTGCCTTCTGCTTTGCGCCGCCTGTTGAAAGCAGCACAGTCTTCTTGGGAATACGCTGCCCCACAGAGAGCATCGACTTCAGAAGAGCCGTAGAGGTGTCATCGCCCAGACAGCCCACCTCACCTGTAGAACTCATGTCGACACCGAGTACCGGGTCGGCCTTCTGCAAACGGTTGAACGAGAACTGAGAAGCCTTGATACCCACATAGTCGAGGTCGAAGAGGTTCTTGCCTGGTTTCTCGACAGGTACGCCGAGCATGATCTTCGTAGCAAGGTCAATGAAGTTCAGCTTCAGTACTTTGCTGACAAACGGGAATGAGCGGCTCGCACGGAGGTTACACTCGATGACAAGGATGTCATTCTCACGTGCCATATACTGGATGTTGAACGGTCCGTTGATATGCAGTTTCTTCGCAATCTGGCGGCTGATGCGTTTGATACGGCGCACCGTCTCGACATAGAGTTTCTGTGGCGGGAACTGGATGGTGGCATCCCCGGAATGGACACCGGCGAACTCAATGTGTTCGGAGATGGCGTATGCCATGATTTCGCCGTCCTGTGCCACAGCATCCATTTCTATTTCCTTGGCGTGCTCAATGAACTTGCTGACCACAACAGGATGATCCTCGCTGACATTGGCTGCCAGCTGCAGGAAGCGTGTAAGCTCGTCTTTGTTGGAGCAGACGTTCATCGCCGCACCAGAGAGAACGTATGACGGACGGACAAGGACAGGGAAGCCGACACGATCAACAAACCTGTCGATGTCGTCCATGCTGGTCAATGCACTCCATTCAGGCTGGTTGATGCCGTTCTCTGTCAACATCGACGAAAACTTGGCACGGTCTTCGGCATTGTCAATGTCCTTTGCCGCCGTACCGAGGATGGGCACATTCTCCCCATCAAGGTACATGGCGAGGTTGTTGGGAATCTGACCACCTGTCGATACAATCACGCCGTGAGGATTCTCCGCATCGATGATATCCATCACCCGCTCGAAAGTCAGTTCGTCGAAGTAAAGACGGTCGCACATATCGTAATCCGTCGATACGGTCTCCGGATTATAGTTGATCATGATGGATCGGTAGCCCTGCCGGCGGATGGTATTCAAAGCCTGGACGCCGCACCAGTCGAATTCCACCGAGCTGCCGATACGGTATGCACCCGACCCGAGCACGATGACCGAATTGCGATCATTGGAGAACGTGACATCAGATGCCACGCCAGCATAAGTGACATAGAGATAATTGGTCTGTGCCGGATATTCCGCAGCCAAGGTGTCAATTTGTTTTACGACAGGAAGAATGCCGAAACCCTTTCGCAGGCGGCGGACAATCATCATTGCCTTGTGCATGTTCTGGCATTCCTCTTCCAGTCCTACGGCACGTGCAATCTGGAAATCGGTGAAGCCGTATGTCTTGGCTGCACGCAGCAGTTCCTTGTCAAGCGTATTGATATTCTTGCGTTTCAGTTTCTCGTCAATGTCGATGATGTGCCGGAGTTTATAGAGGAACCAACGGTCAATCTTTGTCAGGTCGTGAATCTGGTCGACGGTGTAGCCCCGGTGCATCGCCTTAGAGATGAGGAAAATACGCTTATCCGTCGGCTCACGGAGTGCCGCATTGAGGTCGTCAATCTGCAGTTCTTTGTTCTCGACAAAGCCGTGCATACCCTGACCTATCATGCGGAGACCCTTCTGAATCGCCTCCTCGAAGTTACGACCGATGGCCATTACCTCGCCGACCGACTTCATGCTGGAGCCCAGTTCCTTGTCTACACCGCGGAACTTGCTGAGATCCCAGCGTGGTATCTTGCAGACTACATAGTCGAGTGCCGGTTCGAAGAATGCAGAAGTGGTCTTCGTAACGGAGTTCTTCAGTTCAAACAGTCCATACCCCATACCAAGCTTGGCAGCTACGAAAGCAAGCGGATAGCCTGTCGCCTTGCTGGCCAGTGCTGAAGAACGGGAGAGGCGGGCATTGACCTCAATGACCCGGTAGTCCTCGCTCTCGGGGTCGAAGGCATACTGGACGTTGCATTCACCGACGATGCCGATATGGCGGACGATCTTGATGGACAGCGCACGCAGCTTATGGTACTCGCTGTTGGAAAGTGTCTGGGACGGTGCTATGACGATAGACTCTCCCGTATGGATGCCGAGCGGATCAAAGTTCTCCATGTTGCAGACCGTGATACAGTTGTCGTAACGGTCGCGTACAACCTCATATTCAATCTCTTTCCAACCCTTCAGGCTCTTCTCGACAAGCACCTGCGGAGAGAATGAAAAAGCCTTCTCGCAAAGTGTATTCAGCTCTTCCTCGTTATCGGCAAAGCCGCTACCGAGTCCCCCTAATGCATAAGCAGCACGGACGATAACGGGATAGCCGAGTGTCTTTGCGGCCAGACGGGCCTGCTGAATATCCTCACAAGCCTCGCTCTTGATGGTTCTGACATCAATCTCGTCCAGTCTTTCCACGAATAGTTCGCGGTCTTCGGTGTCCATGATAGCTCTGACAGGAGTACCCAATACCTTTACATTATGCTTTCTCAGTACGCCTTTCTTGTCCAGTTCCACACCACAGTTCAATGCCGTCTGCCCACCGAAAGACAGCAGGATGCCATCAGGACGTTCTTTCTCTATGACACGCTCAACGAAGTAAGGTTGAACCGGAAGAAAGTAAATCTGGTCTGCTACACCCTCGGATGTCTGGACCGTAGCAATGTTCGGATTGATCAGAACCGTAGAAACGCCTTCCTCACGCAGTGCCTTCAATGCCTGTGAGCCGGAGTAATCGAACTCGCCCGCCTCACCAATCTTCAATGCGCCTGAACCAAGTATCAGGACTTTCTTTATTGACTCGTCTTTCATTATTTCAGTGTCTCTACGAATTTATCAAACATAAAGTAAGTGTCTACCGGACCGGAGCAGGCCTCCGGGTGGAACTGAGAGGTAAACCAAGGGTTCTCCTTGTGGCAGATTCCTTCGTTACTGCCGTCGTTCATGTTCACAAACAGCTCACGCCAGTCCTTGTCAAGCGTTGACGCATCAACAGCATAGCCATGATTCTGTGAGGTGATGTAGCACTTCTCTGTCCCCACCATACGCACCGGCTGATTGTGTCCTCGATGACCGTATTTCAACTTGTAGATCGTTGCCCCCGCTGCCTTTGACAGCAACTGGTTACCCATGCAGATACCGCAGATAGGCTTCTTGCTCCTGTTCATCTGCTTGCGGATGATTTCAACGGCATCGCTGCACATATCCGGGTCGCCCGGACCGTTGGCAAGGAAGAGTCCGTCATAGTCCATATCGGTGTAATCATAGTTCCAGGGAACACGGATTACCTCTACACCTCTTTTAATAAGGGAACGGATGATATTAGCCTTCACGCCGCAGTCAACGAGCACAACTTTCTTACCGGTACCCTCATTATAGCGGACAATCTCCTTGGTTGAAACACGGTCTACAAAATTAACACCCTCGTAGTCAGCCTCAGGGATATTGTCTGGTTCATCATCAAAGAGAATCTTACCCATCATCACACCATGCTCACGCAGCACCTTGGTAAGCTCTCGGGTATCAATTCCTGTTATACCCGGTACGTGCTCTCGCTTCAGCCAGTCGCCCAGACTCTCCACGGCATTCCAGTGTGAATATTGCTCCGTATAGTCGGATACGATGATGGCAGAGGCATATATCCTTTCACTTTCCATGAAGGTTGGAATGCCATTCGAATCGAATGTGAAAGGTGGTACACCGTAATTGCCTACCAACGGGAAAGTCATTGTAAGCAGCTGCCCGGCATAGGAGGGGTCGGTCAGGCTCTCTGGATAGCCCATCATGGCTGTATTGAATACCACTTCTCCAGCCACAGGAGCATCGTATCCAAACGACTTTCCATGGAATTTTGTTCCGTCACTCAGGACTAAAGTTACGTTCCTCATTATTATTTAGTATTGTTGGGTTGTTTGTTCTTTCCAATCTTCAGTATGACAATATGTATATATCTTTGTGAGTATGAATACTTTCATTCAAGATAATATATATTTGTCATTACGACATGAATCTGCAGGCAAAGGAATTCCATTTCATCCCTTCTGAATGCGATGTACGCGCTCGTAATAGTCAATGAATGCCTGATTGACGAGCCGCATACCGCCGCGGGTCGGATAATTGCCGGTGAAGTACCAGTCGCCAGGATGATCGGGAATGGCATGGTGCAGTCCTTCCAGACTTTGATACACGAGTTCTACAGGTGTCGTCATTCCTTCCGGGCGCAGCATCTCTATGATTTTCTTGTTGAGTTCATCCACCGTAAACGGTTTGTACACGGCACGGACTGCATTCACGATAGGCTCGTTCTTAGGTTTGGCAAGTTCCTTCCTGCACGCCTCATACACCTTGCCAAGCAGGGACGCCATACCACGGTCACGTATCAGTTCGATGGCTGCACGGAACACGCAGAACTCATCAGGACAAGGCATATCGATGCCATAGTAGTCAGGAAAACGGATTTGCGGTGCGCTTGATACAACGACAATCTTCTTGGGATGCAGCCGGTCGAGTATGCGGAGGATGCTTTCACGCAGTGTTGTCCCACGTACGATGGAGTCGTCAATGATGACGAGGTTATCCTCATAAGGTTTGATGCACTCGTAAGTAATATCGTAGACATGTGAGGCAAGGTCGTTACGGGTATTGCCCTCGGTAATGAAAGTACGCAGCTTGATGTCCTTCCATGCCACTTTCTCGGAACGGACATCCTGATGAATAATACGGTAGACATCCTCTGCTGACGGATTGGTGCCCAAGGCGGCAATCTGTTCCACCTTCTTCTTGTCAATCCACTCCTTGAAACCATGGACAAGACCATAGAATGCGACCTCTGCCGTATTCGGTATGAAGGAGAGCACGGTGTGGCTGGTATCGTAGCCGACCGCCTTCAGCACCGGTTCCGTCAGCTGCCGTCCCAGTTTTTCGCGTTCTTTGTAGATGTCACGGTCGGAGCCACGGGAGAAATAGATGCGCTCAAACGAGCAGGCGGAATAGTTCCGGGGTTCGAGTATCTGTTGCAGCGAACATTCACCACGCCGGTTGACAATCAGTGCCTGACCAGGCTTCAGTTCCTGTATGTCCTCACACTCAAGGTCGAATGTCGTCTGCAATACAGGGCGCTCACTTGCCAGCACGACAATCTCATCGTTTCTGTAATAGAACGCCGGTCGGATGGCCCATGGGTCTCGGATGGCGAACATCTCGCCCGACCCCGTCTGTCCGCAGATGACATATCCGCCGTCAAAGTCCTGCATGGTCGTTTTGAGGACATTGCTCACTTGTACGTGTTCTTCAATATAATCGGTGATGGCACGTTTCTCAAGTCCGAGTTTCTGCGCCTCCATGAAGTTGCGCTCCACCTCACGATCAAGCCTGTGCCCCATCAGTTCCAGCAGGATATAAGTGTCGCTGTAGATGCGGGGACACTGTCCCTGGTCAGTAAGTTTTTCAAAGATATCCCCGATGTTTGTCATATTGAAGTTGCCGCACATACAGAGGTTCTTTGCTTTCCAGTTGTTCCGTCGCAGGAACGGATGGACATAAGTAAGGCCACTCTTGCCGGTAGTGGAGTACCGGAGGTGGCCCATATAAAGCTCTCCTGCAAAGGGAAGGTGTGCTTTTACAAAAGAAACATCAGACAACTGTTCCTGCGAGAGACCCTCATAATGCTTGTGTACGTTGGCGAAAATCTCGGTAACGGCATTCTTTCCCTCTGCACGTTCACGGAACATGTATTCATTACCAGGCTGTGAATCCAGCTTCACCGAAGCCAGACCGGCCCCTTCCTGGCCACGGTTGTGCTGTTTCTCCATCATCAGATAGAGCTTGTTCAGCCCATACATCCAGGTGCCATACTTCTCCTGGTAATACTCCAGCGGCTTCAACAACCGGATCATTGCCACACCGCAATCTTCATGAATGTTCTTTTCCATCTATAAGGTATATCTATATGTCTTCATTATGGGAAGTCAAGGAAGCCAGAAAGAGTCCGGAAAATCAGGTGGAACGCAAAGGAAGCCAAGGGACTAATGTGAATGCAGGAATAGCCGGTACTTCCTACATAGCGGTCATCTTTATCCTCACAGGCTTCTTTGCCATCTTTACCCCCCTTTGCTTCATTTAATCCCTGTCCTACTCTACCGTCACCGACTTGGCGAGGTTGCGCGGCTGGTCGACATCTTTTCCCTTGCAGACTGCTATGTGATATGCCAGCAGTTGTAATGGAATCGTAGCCACCAGCGGTTCAAGACAGTCCATCGTGTCGGGGAGTTCAATGACGGCATCAGCTATCTTTGAGATAGTGGTGTCTCCCTTTGAGACCAAGGCGATTACACGTCCCTGACGTGCTTTTATCTCCTGAATGTTGCTGCGTACCTTCTCGTACATTCCGTTGTGGGTTGCGATGGCCACAACCGGCATATCCGAGTCAATCAGTGCAATCGGACCGTGTTTCATCTCGGCTGCCGGATAGCCTTCAGCATGGATGTAGGATATTTCTTTCAGCTTCAATGCGCCTTCCAATGCCACCGGATAGCTGTAGCCTCTGCCGAGGTAAAGGAAGTTACGCGCATATGTGAATGTACGTGCCATATCAGCTATCTTGTCGTTCACCTTCAGAACTTCTCTGATCATGGCCGGTATCTCGGACAGCCCATGTACGGTTTTCACGTATTCATCATGGCCGACAGTCCCCTTGGCGTTTGCCAGAGCGAGAGCGAACATTGTCAGTACGGTGACCTGACCTGTAAACGCTTTCGTGGATGCCACACCGATTTCCGGGCCGACGTGGATATAGGTACCCGTATCCGTCGCACGCGGAATACTAGAACCAATAGCATTGCAGATGCCATAGATGAACGCCCCTTTCGACTTGGCCAGCTCCACTGCAGCAAGCGTGTCAGCGGTCTCTCCGCTCTGGGAAATCGCTATCACCACATCACTGTCACCCACTACCGGGTTGCCGTAACGGAACTCGCTGGCATATTCCACTTCAACAGGGATGCGACAGAAAGATTCTATCAGCTGTTTGCCGATCAGTCCGGCGTGCCAGCTGGTACCGCAGGCGACAATAATGATGCGCTTGGCGTTGAGCAGTCTGCTCCGGTAGTCAATCAGCGCACTCAGTGTCACCTGATTGTGGTCGACATTAATGCGCCCGCGCATACAGTTGGTCAGGCACTCCGGCTGCTCGAAGATTTCCTTGAGCATGAAGTGCGGGTAACCGCCTTTCTCTATCTGTCCGAGATTGATATCCACGGTACGCACTTCCGGCGACAGTTCTTCATTGAGGATATTCACCACCTTCAGCTCCTCGCCCAGCTTCATCACGGCAATGTTCCCGTCATCAAGATAAACAACCTTGTCGGTGTACTCGATGATCGGACTGGCATCCGAACCGAGGAAGAACTCGCCGTCACCGATGCCGACAACGAGCGGGCTTTGTTTCCTTGCAGCGATGATTGTATCCGGGTTGCGCTTGTCAAGCAGTGCAATGGCGTATGCACCGATTACCTGGTGCAATGCCAGCTGCACGGCCTCCAGCAGGCTGAGGTTCTTCTTTATTTGAATATAGTCTATCAACTGTACCAGTACTTCCGTATCAGTTTCCGACCGGAACTTTATCCCTTTCTCTATCAGATTATGCTTTATCTCGGCATAATTCTCGATGATTCCATTGTGGATGATGGCAAGGTTCTTCGACTGCGAGTAATGCGGATGAGCATTGACGGAAGACGGCTCGCCATGTGTTGCCCATCGTGTATGCGCTATACCGATGGTGCCGGTTATGTTCTTGTCTGAGCAGTATTCTTCCAAATCGGCCACCTTGCCTTTTGTCTTATAGACATTCAGATTTCCGTCATGGTCAATCAACGCAACGCCTGCACTGTCGTACCCTCTGTACTCGAGCCGTTTCAGCCCTTTTATCAAGATGGGGTAAGCCTCGCGCTTAGTCCCGATATATCCAACTATTCCACACATATCCTTAACACAATCTTAATCTTCAAAAAAAGAGAATACCCTTACACCCTCCTCGTCGGTCAGCAATTCTGAATGCCATGCAAGAAACGGATGGTCAAAGATACTCTCATTCCACATTCTGTTTTCGTCGCGGTCTGGATGCCATGAACAACCCAGACCACAGCTGATTTTACTTTCTCAATACATTTACCAGCAGCGAAGCAACTGATGTCACGATACCGATGAAAGAGAACCAGATGGTCGTAGAACTGCCGATGCCGGAGTTCTTGGCCTTCACGCTGTTCGGTTCCACATAGAGGATGTCGTTCTGCTGCAGATAATAATAAGGCGAATTGATGAGGTTGGCATCGTTCAGGTTCAAACGGAAATGATGCTTCTCGCCTGTCGCATCCTCACGGATCAGCATGACATTGTTGCGTTTGCCATAAATGGTCAGGTCGCCGGCTTCGGCCAGAGCTTCCATCACACTGATCTTTTCCGTCGCGACAGGGAACACACCTGGATGAGTGACCTCACCGATGACCGTAATGCGGTAGCTGCTCATGCGGACGGTAACAATGGGATTCTCTGTACGTGCCAGGTAAGGCTGGATTTTGCTCTTGATCAAGTCCTCACACTCCGTCTTGGTCAGACCGCTGACGTGTATCTTCCCGATTACAGGAAAATTGATGAAACCGGAATTGTCCACCAGATAGCCTTGCAGCGAGCCGCCGCCGGTGCTGATCTGCTTGCCGCCGCTCAACTGGTTGCGCACCTGCAGATTGAAAGGGACGGCAGCATCAGGGTCGGTCGTGTTTACAGTAATCGTCAACTCGTCCTTCGGCATGATACGTGCGTCGTACAAGCCACGTGAAGCAGCCAGGCTGACAGAATCAATATTCGTGTAGTAAGGTACGTCCTTACTTGAGCCACATCCAGCCATGGCCATCATCATAGCCGTAACTATGACAGAAAAGATGATTTTTTTCATTTAAACAAATAACGTGTAGTCTACTATCAACATTAATTTTAGCAGGAATGAAGTGGACAGCAGAAAGGTTTTTCATTACCCGTTTTACCGAACACAATATATCCACTGCAAAAATACGACTATTTTTTGAGAACCACAAACGAATGCTCTTTTTTCTTTCAGGTATCAGCAAGGAGACAGGAATGCTGGCAGATAGAACGACAGCAGCTGACGACCGTACTATGAGACGGTACGGCATCGGCAAAGGATTCTCCTGACGTTATATTTGCAGAGGAGACGCTTCTGTATGCAGCTGCAAAGGGGAAACTTTCATCAACTACCTTGATAACTACATAGAAGAACCTTGTCGGTATGGAGGGAGAGAGGTATCTTTGCAGCGAACAAAAATTATCATTATGGAAACAAAACATCAAAAAATCCCTGCAGACTGGGCTTTCTGCTCCCTGGACGGATGCAGAAGGAAGAAAGAGTGTATTCGCTATCAGTTGGGGCGCAACCTGCCCGATGACATGGAAATCTGTAAGACTGTCGCACCACCGGTACTGGGAAAGCCGTCATGCCCAAAATTTCTGAAGGCAGAAACCGTACAGGTTGCATACGGATTCTCTCACATCTTTTATGATGTAAAGAGCCGGCACAGTGCCGGAATGCGTAGTGCCATCAGAACATATCTCGGTGGAAAAGGCACTTACTACCGCTATCTGCATGGGGAGCAGCCTTTGATGCCGGAACAGCAACAATGGATTCGACAGCTGTTTGCCGGTTACGGATATTCCGGCAATGTTGAATTCGACCGTTATGCAGACCTTCCCCGTCTGTATGCAGCTGACAGCTGATTTGTTTCCCAACCGGTTGGGAACAATGTTCCCAGCACGTGGGAAGCCAGTTCCCGGCGGTCGGGACTGATGTTCCCGGCCGGTTGGGAACAGTTCTGTTTGGCGTCGGCAATTGCTTGCATTCTGCTTTTCTTTGTTCCATACTCACCACCTGCCCTACTCTGACTGATTGCCAAGAAGATGGAAGAGTTGAGTTTGTCAGGAGTCTTTATTCCATTTTATTTCAGTTTTCATTGAGGTTTCTCATGCAGATAGAGGCAGCTGGATTATGCTGGCTGACAGGTTCCTGAAAGATATAAACTTCAGTTTTCTACCGATGCAAAAGATACAGAATCAGATGGATCTGTCCAAAATTCCGTCAGGATTTTATCCCGGAACATACATTAGTCATTATTTCGGAAAACGTTGGGAAGCAAGAAGAAAAATACAACTGTTAACATCCGGATGGCGTTTGTAGACAAATCCCATGAATCCGCATACAATTAAAAAAGGTAAATATTTGCATATTCGGCGATAAAAAAGTCGTATAAATCTTTGGAGTTCAGAAGAAATCATTTAACTTTGCTGTGAAAAGAATAAAAGAAGGAGGATTAAGACTTTTGAAAAGAAATAATTTGATTGCTAACCGTCCTGCTATATGCCTCGAGATAGACACATCGTCTGACGGGGGAGAGTTTTCATGATAACTATAACATCTAAAAATTAGGCTTATGACGGAGATTTCACTGATTGCATTTGATGCAGACGACACGCTGTGGGGTAGCCAGACTTACTATGATACAGTAGAAAAAGTGTACTGTGAGATTCTTGCCCCTTACGCTTCGGCTGACAAGGTGTCCCACGCTCTCCGCACCACTGAAAAGGCTAACATACCACTCCTTGGGTACGGAAGCAAGGCATTCTTGCTCTCACTGATAGAGAATGCGGTCAACATCAGTCACGGAAAGATAATGGGCAGGGATATAGGACAGATCATAGAATTGGGCAAGGAACTGTTACGGCTGCCGGGACATCCGTTCGACGGGGTGAAGGCTACGCTGGCGAAGCTGAGGGAAACAGGCAGATACCGCATGGTAGTGTTTACAAAAGGTGAACTGCTCGACCAGGAGAACAAATTCAGGCGTTCGGGGCTGCGTCCCTACTTCGACGATATTGTCATTGTGACAGACAAAACCCCCGATGCCTACCAGCGACTCTGCAGGCAGTACCATGCCAAGACGGGGCAGCTGCTGACGGTGGGCAACTCGTTCTCGGCTGATGTAGACCCTGTTCTGAAAATAGGCGGATGGGCTGTACACATACCTTATTATATAGAACATGAGGAGGAGGAAGGAAAATATGTACATCCGAGATTGCTGCGTATTGCTAAATTCTCAGAACTGACAAAATATCTGTGCCCTATGCCGAGGTTCGTGGATACGAGCCAGCTGTCTTGACAAAACATTGGGCTGACGAGGCTGTCTTGCCTTGTCAGCCCGGCCGCCCTTATTCATATACAAAGCTGAAGACCTTTTCGGCTGTCAGCGTATTTCCTACAAAGCAAGCTTTCCTTGCGATATACTCGAATTTCTTTCGCTGCTTCTCATCGAAGACAGCCTTCAGGTGGAACGTAATCGGAATACGTGTGACGGTGAATGCTTCCATGTCTTCTTCGCACTCACCCACTTCAGCATAGCAGCCTGCGAAATCGATGCCGCCCCGTTCTGCCTGTAGTCCCATGAGCGTCAGCACGCAGGCTGCCAGCGCATTGCCTAACAGTTCCACAGGTGTCTGGTTTTCGCCCAGTCCGCCAACGGCCCTGCCCGCATCGGTATTTACCGTTACTTCCGACCTCATGTGTGTAGCCTCAACTCTTCCCTTCCCTTGGTAAATTGCTTTTGTGATTGTCATAATCGTAATGTTTTAGGTTTGTTATTGTTCTTCGGATTCGTAGGAAGTAATCTGTTCCGGAAACCGTGCTGGCAAATTTACATAAAAATATTGACTTCCGTGCCGGTTGAAACTGAAAAAACAAATTATACAGGCAGGAAGCAACATGAGCAGGAAGCATTTGTTATTTTACTAACTTTTTATTATCTTTGCAGACAAATTAGCTAATTGTATGGGATTATTCGGTTTATTCGGTAAAAAGAAAAAAGAAACACTTGACAAGGGGCTTGAGAAGACAAAGCAGAATGTTTTCTCGAAACTTACGCGTGCAGTGGCTGGAAAATCAAAGGTGGACGATGAGGTTCTGGACGATCTGGAGGAAATACTTGTCACATCTGACGTTGGGGTAGATACGACCATCAAGATCATCCGGCGTATCGAGGAACGTGTCGCAAAGGATAAGTATGTGTCGACGAGCGAATTGAATGGTATTCTGAAAAGTGAAATCACCGCTTTGCTCACAGAGAACAACACGGGCAGCAATGATGAGTGGACCTTGCCGGAAGATGCGCGTCCCTACGTGATTCTCGTTGTCGGAGTCAATGGCGTCGGCAAGACGACGACCATCGGGAAACTTGCCTACCAGTTCAAGCAGGCCGGCAAGAAAGTGTATCTCGGTGCTGCCGATACCTTTCGTGCTGCTGCCGTCGAACAGATACAGATCTGGGGCGACCGTGTGGGCGTTCCCGTCGTGAAGCAGCAGATGGGGGCCGACCCTGCAAGTGTAGCTTTTGATACGCTGCAGAGTGCCAAGGCGAACGGAGCCGATGTTGTAATCATCGACACTGCAGGACGTTTGCACAACAAGGTGGGTCTGATGAACGAGCTGAAGAAAATCAAGGATGTGATGAAGAAGGTTGTCCCTGATGCGCCACATGAGGTTCTGCTGGTGCTTGACGGAAGCACGGGGCAGAATGCTTTTGAACAGGCACGCCAGTTCGCCGCTGTGACGCAGATCACTTCCCTCGCCATCACAAAGCTCGATGGGACAGCGAAAGGCGGTGTAGTCATAGGAATCAGCGACCAGCTGAAAGTACCTGTCAAGTACATTGGTTTAGGCGAAGGAATGGAAGATCTGCAGCTCTTCGACAAGGTGCAGTTCGTTGACAGTCTTTTCAAGTAAAATGACGGAGAGAAGTCAAATGATGAGGAACGGACCTGCAAACTGCCATCCGGCAACAGACATTCGATGTGCCGTAGCAATATGTGGAATCCGTAAATCACCAGTCACCATCCCATATCCGTTCATCACCATCCCGAAATTCAACATCCACGAATGAAGAAAAACCAGATAGACATCGTAACTATGGGCTGCTCTAAGAATCTCGTCGACTCGGAGCTTATCATGAAGCAGTTTGAAGCCAACGGCTATCATTGTACACATGATGCAGAAAATCCGCAGGGTGAGATTGCCGTCATTAACACCTGCGGATTCATAGAAGCTGCTAAGGAGGAGAGTATCAATACGATTCTCAAATTTGCAAACAGAAAGAAGAATGGACAGCTCAACAGGCTTTACGTCATGGGATGTCTCTCACAGCGGTATAAAGACGAACTGGAGGCAGAGCTTCCGGAAGTGGACAAGTTCTATGGGAAATTCAACTATAAGCAGCTGCTGAGCGATCTTGGAAAGGCCGACATACCGGCCTGCAACGGTGTCCGCCATCTTACTACACCGCACCACTATGCCTATGTGAAGATTGCCGAAGGATGTGACCGTCATTGTGCCTATTGTGCCATTCCGCTGATTACGGGCCGGCATCATTCGCGTACAGTGGAGGATGTACTGGACGAGGTGAAGGGACTTGTAGCCCAAGGTGTGAAGGAATTTCAGATTATCGAGCAGGAATTGACTTACTATGGTGTCGACCTTGACGGAAAGCACCATATCACTGAACTGATTTCCCGTATGGCTGACATAGAGGGAGTTGAATGGATCCGGCTTCATTATGCCTATCCGAATCAGTTCCCCCTTGACCTTCTTGACGTAATCGCCCGGAAACCGAATGTATGCAAGTATCTGGATATTGCTTTCCAGCATATTTCCGACCACATGCTCGGGCGTATGCACCGTCATGTAACCAAGCAAGAGACACTCGACCTGATAGCCGAGATACGCCGCAGGGTACCGGGTATCCATCTCCGCACAACGCTTCTGGTGGGCTTCCCCGGAGAGACTGAAAAGGACTTCGAGGAGTTAAAGACATTCGTCAGAGAGGTCCGCTTCGAACGGATGGGGGCTTTTGCCTATTCGGAAGAAGAGGGAACATACAGTGCGACACATTATGAAGATGATGTTCCTGAGAAGGTCAAACAGCAGCGGATTGATGAGCTGATGAGGATCCAGCAAGGCATCTCTGAGGAGTTGGAAGGCGAGAAGGTTGGCAGGGTCTTCAAGGTCATTATCGACCGCATAGAGGGCGAATATTATATCGGCCGCACGGAGTTCTGTTCGCCAGAGGTGGATCCGGAAGTCCTCATTCCGATAGAAGGAAAGACCTTGCAGACAGGCAGGTTCTATGATGTCCGTATTACTGATTCTGACGAATTCGACCTTTTCGGAGAAGTTGTCAGACAGTAGCTGCAGGGCACAGAAGCAATACGGAAGAGATAGTGTCTCATCCTACCTACGTCTTTAGTCTTTCGGTCAGTAAGGACCGGGAGGATGAACTCCTATGGCAGAATTTTGAATTAAAGTAAGGATAAAAGGAAACGGTATGAATAATAAAGAATTCATAGCAGAGTTAGCTTTGAGGACAGGCTATACGCAGGACGAGAGCCAGAAAATGGTAAGGACTGTCATTGAAATGATGGGCAAGTCTTTCGAGACGGGTGAACCGGTATCTATCTCGGGGTTTGGCACGTTTGAAGTCAAGAAACGGCTGGAAAGGGTGATGGTGAATCCGTCAACGGGGTTGCGAATGCTTGTTCCACCTAAACTGGTACTCAATTTCAAACCTGCAGCAAACATCAAAGGACAAGTAAGAAAAGGAGGAACAGAAAATGGCTAAGACAGGAATGCAGATGATAACGAACACATTGGCCAGGCTTTACAAGCTGCCGGCAGCTGATGCGATGGCCTTTGTTGATACATTCTTTGCCATCATAAGTTCCGAACTTAAGAATGGCAGACAGGTGAAGGTCAAGGGACTCGGCACTTTCAAGGTGCAGTCTGTGAAACCTCGGGAAAGTGTCAATGTCAATACCGGTGAACGTGTACTCATTGAAGGGCATGACAAGGTTACATTCACACCGGATACAGCAATGAAGGAGCTTGTAAACAAGCCTTTTTCCCAGTTTGAGACAGTTGTCATCAATGATGGAGTCCCTACAGAGGACCTGGAGCGAATTCCCTCAGATGAAGAAATGGATAGTTCTGCCGATGAAAGTTCGACCGGAAAGATTGGCGTAGAAACTGAAAAGACAGACGAAAAAGATTCCCCCCATGACATCAGACCAGCAGAAACAACTCTGGAACAGTCAGAGGAGATTATCGAGACCTCGATGGAGAGGACCATTCACATAACAGGGATGAAACCTACCGAGAAGACCGGAGGCCTATCCGATGAAGGGAAGAAACAGTCTTCTGCTGTAGATGAAGGGAGAAAAACTTTGGCAGACAATGCTCCGGCATCTACGGATATGGATGCGAATGAGGTGGATGATAAAAACACAGAAGAGGAGAGGATGCCAGCAGAACCCCAGTCACCCAAGGCAGAGAAACCACAGAGCCTACCGGAGCATACGGCAATGGATAATGCTGATGACAGTGACGTTGAAGAATCCGCAAACGGCATGCTGAAAACTGTCGCTCTGGCAGCTGCCGTAGTAATCATTATCCTCGGCGGTTTTTTGTGGATAAGATTTGGCAAGAAGAATCTGTACAGAAATCCAGCCGTTGCTGTGCAGAAAAAAACCACATCCGATAACGGTACCGTACCTGCAACCAAGGCAGTGTCTGCAGATACTGTTGCGATGTCACGGAAGAAATCCCATGTCCAGGCAAATATCGGTAAAGAGAAGGCTGATTCGTTTGCAGCGATGAGCCACGATGCCCGCATTCGCTATGGTGCCTATAATATCGTAGGAATCGACCGGGTTGTCGTACTGAAGAAAGGACAGACGATGAAGAGTTATAGCCGCAGTACACTCGGTGCAGACATGATAGGTTATTTCCAGGTCTTGAACGGACGGAATACAATGCAGGCGGGCGACACAATGAAAGTCCCAAAGGTAGAGCTGAGACCCGAGTACAGAAGATAACTGAGCTTTCTCCCGGTTCCTCCGTTAAATACGTAGATGGTTGTCTTGTAGGGCGTACAGCTTTGACGCACAGGACTGACCGTTCAGCGAATCCATATATTTCCTTTTCCTGCGCTTATGTTTATTTGATGCTGTCCGATAAAATGCAAACAGCATGATTTCCCATGCATAATCTCTTTTAAACAGGCTGTCCTGCATTGTTTCCGGAAGAACAAGCACCCTGACCAGACAAGTTCTGCCGGCATAGCGCTTCTCTATTTACAAGCTGCTCCCGTTCCCGGCAATATGTTGCAAGGAGCGGGCCGTCAACACGACCGGTGTTCACCGACAACACAATATGTGACAGGCCTTGACACATCTGCAGGGAAGGCCGTTCTATTCCTGTCGCTATGATATACAGTAAGGCACTGATGACTGACTTTGCAGATGTTTACCGGACAGCACTGGTATTTATTCGGGTTCTGTTGCTGTAGATATATAATGCCGGAATTTGCCGGATATTATAAGCCTCTGTTTTATACCCAGTCTATTCATTTAACGGAAGGACCTTTCTTCCAAGGCTCTATCGGCAGGCTCCATGTATTTATACATACTTTCTGCAATTGCGGAGTATTTCTGACAGCCAACAGGATTTACATCAGAACCTTTCGTTCAGGAATGGCATCTCAGAAATTTAATGAAACGGAATTTGGTAGAACGGATTTAAATACGTAACTTTGCAGCCGCATAATGGTTCCGTAGCTCAGTTGGATTAGAGCAACAGCCTTCTAAGCTGTGGGTCTTGGGTTCGAACCCCAACGGAATCACAATGTTGACTGTCAGGCATTTACAAGGATTTGTAGATGCCTGATTTTTTCTTAGAAGTTATTAACTGCTTTATACGTCCTGATAGAGAGATAAAACCGCAGGAAACAATAGGAGCAGGCTTCCTCGTCTCTCAACTTTCTGACCAATCAAAAGCATACAGACGAGAAAACCTGCTTCGATTTTGTTTACGAACAACTTTCTGATTGTCCGGACGGCCTTGTCGCCTCAGGTGGACGGAGGGCTGAAACGGACAGTCGGTAACTTATGGGGCTTACAGTTCCCAACCGATGGCTGAAGCGCCAAGTACAGCAGCAGCAGCATCATCGAGCGAACTTACCAGGAATTTCGGTTTGTCCTTGAATATCTCCAAAGCATGCTCCTTATAGGAGCGTACAATAGGCTGCATCAACAGGTCGCCGGCTTTTGTCAGACCGCCGAAGAAGATGAATGCCTCTGGAGAAGAGAAGGTGGCAAAATCAGCACAGGCCTCGCCCAGCATTTCCCCGGTGAATTCATAGACTCGTTTGGCCAGTGCATCGCCGCGGCCTGCGGCAATAGAGACATCCAGAGAGGTAATCTTCGCAGGCTTCAGCTCGCGCAGTAAAGAATCTTCATCGCTTTCCTTCAGGAACTCCCGGGCCGTGCGTGCGACACCCGTTGCGGAACAGTAAGCCTCCAGGCAGCCGGTACGTCCGCAGCCGCAGCTGCGTCCCTTCTCTCCACGGACCATTACAACGTGCCCCAGCTCACCGGCAAATCCGTCTGAACCATACACCATCTGTCCGTTGATGACGATACCGGAGCCGACGCCGGTACCGAGGGTAATCATGATAAAGTCTTTCATGCCACGGGCGACGCCGTACTGCATCTCACCGATGGCAGCAGCATTAGCGTCATTGGTAAGACCTACCGGGATTTCCAGTTTCTCTGAGAACATATCGCCCAACGGCACCACGCCGTCGTGACCCCATGACAGGTTCGGTGCAAACTCAATCGTACCACGGTAGAAGTTGCCGTTAGGCGCACCGATACCCATCGCACGGAACTGGCTGATACCGCCGTATTTCGCAATAAGAGGTCTCAGTGCTTCGACACCGGCTTCAACAAAATCATCGACAGTCTTGTAGGCCTGCGTCTTTATCGAGTTGGTCGCAAGCACCTGTCCACGCTGGTCGACAACCCCGAACACAGCGTTTGTTCCTCCTAAATCCAAGCCAATGACGAATGGCTTTTCCAAACCAGTAACAACTGGCGTCTGTTCTGTTATGTCCATGACTATAATAAGTTTTTAGTTCGACTATATATGCGCAAAGTTATGAAAAAAGTGCAATACTACAAAGTTTTGTCAGGTAAATTTGCTTATCTCGTATTATTTTTGCAATTTTGCACTCAAAATAACAAGCATGCAATTTCCTATTCAATTAGATATTCTGGATTTCATTTTCAAAGGCTTGCTGATTGGTATTATTGCGTCAGCACCGATGGGACCTGTCGGAATATTATGCATCCAGCGCACCCTGAACAAAGGACGCTGGTATGGCTTCATAACGGGTATCGGGGCTGCCGTCAGCGACACGCTTTATGCGCTTGTTGTCGCTCTGGGCATGGGATTTATCGTCAGCTTCCTGAAGAACCCCACTTACCAGCTTGTTCTCCAGATTTCAGGCAGCGTTATTCTTCTGCTCTTCGGCATCTACTGCTTCAAGTCCAACCCGATGAAAAAGATGCACCAGAGCGGGAAGACCAAGGGAACGATTTTCCAGAATGGACTGACAGCATTCCTTGTAACCTTCTCAAACCCGTTGATTATATTTCTTTTCATGGCGACTTTTGCCCAGTTCGCCTTCATACAGCCCCACCGGATGTTTGAAACAATCCTTGGTTTTACTTGTATACCCATTGGAGCATTGCTGTGGTGGTATGGACTGACCTGGCTGGTAGACAAGATCCGGGGAAAATTTGATGTCAATGGGATTCTTATTATCAATAAGGTAATCGGAGCCATCGTGATTATATTTTCAATTATCATTCTGTTGGGAACAATATTCAATCTGTACCATCTCCCTTCATATTATTAGCAGGCGAGTTCACCGGATCGGATACGTTGTTAAAAATTAATTCACAAAATGTTTGTTGCTAAGGAATTAAGGAAAAAGAGCATAGCAGAATACCTGCTTTATATGTGGCAGATTGAAGATACCATCCGTGCCTACGGCTGTTCGCTGACACGAATCCGCAAAGAGTACATCGAACAGTTCCAGTACACGGACGAACAGAAGGATGAGGAAGAGGACTGGTTCGGTGACCTTGTCCGCATGATGAACCAGGAAGGATGTCGGGAAAACGGACATCTGCAGATAAACAAGGTGCTCATGCAGGACCTGACGGAACTGCACACACAGCTGCTGCAATCGCCGAAGTTTCCGTTTTATTCTGCTGGATACTACCGTGTGTTGCCTTTCATAGTTGAACTCAGAGGCAAGGCGAAACGTACGGCAGACAAGATGGCACGCACAAATGACGAACGTCTGAAGAGTGTCGCTTCACAACTGGGAGAAAGCGAGGTGGAAACCTGCTTCGACCTGCTTTATGGCGTGATGATGCTCCGCCTGCAAAAGAAAGAGATAACATCAGAGACGACACGTGCCCTGAAAGAGATAACGACTTTCATCGGGATGCTGTCAGACTACTATATAAAAGACAAGGCAGAAGGACTGGACTTCGGCCAGGAATAAGGAAGAGAAACTATGAACATTTTAGTAACAGGTGCCAATGGGCAGCTTGGCAATGAGATACAGCTTGTCTCCAGGCACAGCAAAGACCGCTATATCTTCACGGATGTATGCAAGGGATATGCGAAGCTGGACATCACCAATCTGGAAGACATCCGCAGGATGGTGCATGAAAATAATGTTGAATGTATCATCAACTGTGCTGCATGGACGAATGTCGACAAGGCCGAGACTGCCGGTGCAATTGTAGAGACACTCAATGCTATTGCGCCGGAGAATCTTGCAAGAGCTATGAAAGAAGTGAATGGGCTGCTTGTCCACATCAGTACGGACTACGTCTTCGGCGGCGACCCCTACAACACGCCCTGCAAAGAGGATATGAGAGGAACGCCGACCGGTGTCTACGGCCTTACCAAACTGCATGGCGAGGAGAAGATACGGGCGACCGGCGTAAAACATATCATCCTTCGCACAGCATGGCTTTACAGCGAGTTCGGCCATAACTTCGTCAAGACAATGATGAATCTGACCGCAACCAGGCCACAGTTGAAGGTTGTCTTCGACCAATGCGGTACACCGACCTATGCAGGCGACCTGGCTGAGGCAATCTACGACATCGTTGAGAACCGCAAGTATGAAGGCAACAGCGGTATCTATCACTTCTCTAACGAAGGAGTATGCAGCTGGTACGACTTCACCATCAAGATTGCAGAACTTGCTGGTAATACAACGTGTGACATACAACCTTGTCACAGCGACGAGTTCCCATCGCCTGTAAAGCGTCCGGCCTATTCGGTGCTTGATAAGACAAAAATTAAAGAGACCTTCGGTATTAAGATTCCTTATTGGGTTGACTCACTGAAGAAATGCATGAAATCCTTGCAGGAACAAGGCTGACAAAAGAAGGTAAAAGATAATAGGAGGCAAGATATAGCCTGAAGTTCTGGAGGGGGGAGTCATCGCTTTCGCCTCCCAATACATTATGGAAGAGAAACTGCCGGCTTAATTTTTTTACTCCATTAACTCCCCAAATAAAAGCAAATGAATGAAATAGAACGCAGGCGAACGTTCGCCATTATCTCTCACCCGGATGCCGGTAAGACTACACTGACAGAGAAATTCCTTCTCTTCGGCGGTCAGATACAGGTTGCCGGTGCGGTCAAGAGCAACAAAATACGTAAGACAGCCACATCCGACTGGATGGATATTGAAAAACAGCGCGGTATCTCCGTATCAACTTCCGTGATGGAGTTCGATTACGAGGGCTACAAGGTGAATATCCTTGACACCCCCGGTCACCAGGACTTTGCTGAAGATACTTACCGCACGTTGACTGCTGTAGACTCCGCCATCATCGTCGTAGACTCTGCCAAAGGTGTCGAGGCACAGACACGTAAGCTGATGGAGGTATGCCGTATGCGTAATACGCCCGTCATCATCTTCATCAACAAGATGGACCGCGAGGGCCTTGACCCGTTCGATGTGCTGGATGAACTGGAAGAAGAACTCCAGATCAGCGTACGTCCACTGTCATGGCCTATCGGACAGGGACAGCGTTTCAAGGGTGTATACAACATTTACGAGCAGCAGCTGAACCTCTTCACGCCCAACAAACAGCGTGTGACCGAGAAGGTGGAGGTAGACATCAACTCAAAGGAACTGGATGCACAGGTCGGTGCAGACTTTGCTGGACAGCTTCGCAACGACCTCGAACTGGTCAATGGTGTCTATTCCGACTTTGATGTAGAAGCCTATCGACGTGCGGAGGTTGCACCGGTATTCTTCGGCTCTGCACTGAACAACTTCGGTGTACAGGAACTGCTCAACTGTTTCGTAGAAATCGCTCCCAGTCCACGTCCGACAAAAGCGGAAGAACGCATGGTAGAACCGACAGAGCCTAAGTTCACTGGCTTCATCTTCAAGATCACGGCCAATATCGACCCCAACCACCGCAGTTGCATCGCTTTCTGCAAGGTGTGCTCTGGAAAGTTCCAGCGCAACCAGCCTTACCTGCACGTCCGCAATGGAAAGACAATGCGTTTCTCCTCCCCTACCCAGTTCATGGCACAGCGTAAGAGTACGGTCGAGGAGGCTTACCCAGGCGACATCGTAGGTCTGCCGGACAATGGCGGTGTCTTCAAGATCGGCGATACACTGACCGAGGGAGAACAGATTCATTTCCGCGGTCTGCCGAGCTTCTCCCCTGAACTGTTCAAGTATATTGAGAATGACGACCCCATGAAGTCCAAGCAGTTCCTCAAGGGTATCGAGCAGCTGATGAACGAGGGTGTAGCACAGTCGTTTGTCAACCAGTTCAACAACCGCCGTATCGTCGGTACTGTCGGACAGCTTCAGTTCGAGGTTATCCAGTACCGGTTGGAACATGAGTACAATGCCAAATGCCGCTGGGAACCGGTACATCTCTACAAAGCCTGCTGGATAGAAGCGGATGACGAAACAGAGCTTGAGAACTTCAAAAAGCGCAAGTATCAGTATATGGCAATGGACAATGAAGGGCGTGATGTCTTCCTTGCCGACTCCGGCTATGTGCTAAGTATGGCACAGCAGGACTTTGAACACATCCGCTTCCACTTCACAAGTGAATTCTAAGATACTTCCAGGAAATACATAAAAGGAAACATAAAAATCGAAAAAGGGAAGACACCAATCTGATGTCTTCCCTTTTTATATGTCATGTTTGAAATGCCGATTACATCATGCCACCCATACCCGGAGCAGCTGCCGGCATGGCCGGAGTCTCTTCAGGCTTGTCAACAATGAGGCATTCGGTTGTCAGGAACATTCCTGCAATTGAAGCGGCATTCTCAAGTGCAACACGGGAAACCTTTGCCGGATCGATGACACCGACAGCGCGGAGATCTTCGTAAACATCCTTGCGTGCATTGTAGCCGTAGTCGCCTTTGCCTTCACGGACATTGTTGACAACGACAGCACCCTCACCGCCGGCATTGGCGACAATCTGGCGGAGCGGCTCCTCAATGGCACGGCAGACGATATTGATACCGGTCTGCTCATCCTGATTGTCGCCCTTAAGGTTCCTCAATGCTTCCTGTGCACGGATGTAAGTGGTACCGCCACCTACGACAACACCTTCCTCCATCGCAGCACGTGTAGCGCAGAGTGCATCGTCAACACGGTCCTTCTTCTCCTTCATCTCCACCTCGGAGTTCGCACCGACGTAGAGAACTGCAACACCACCGGAGAGTTTGGCCAGACGCTCCTGCAGTTTCTCCTTGTCGTAAGAACTGGTCGAAGCGGCAATCTCGTTCTTGATCTGTGCCACACGGTCTTTGATGGCCTCCTTTGCACCGGCACCGTCAACAATCGTCGTGTTGTCCTTGGAGACAGTGACCTTCTTGGCCGTACCCAGCATCTCGAGTGTAGCCTTTTCCAGAGAAAGACCTTTCTCCTCGCTGATGACTACACCGCCGGTCAGTACAGCAATATCCTCGAGCATAGCCTTGCGACGGTCGCCGAAGCCCGGAGCTTTGACAGCACAGATCTTGAGACCTGCACGCAGACGGTTGACGACCAGTGTCGTCAGTGCCTCTGAGTCGACATCCTCTGCAATGACCAGCAACGGACGACCGCTTTCGGCAGCCGGCTGGAGAATCGGAAGAAAGTCCTTTACACTAGAAATCTTCTTGTCGTAGATGAGGATGTAAGGATCTTCCATCACGCATTCCATCTTGTCTGCATCGGTAACGAAGTAACCTGAAAGATAACCGCGATCGAACTGCATGCCCTCAACGACACCGATACTTGTCTCACGTGTTTTGCTCTCCTCGATGGTAATCACACCATCCTTGGACACCTTGCGCATGGCATCTGCCAGCAACTTTCCGATTTCGGGATCGTTGTTTGCACTGACCGTAGCGACCTGCTCAATCTTGTCGTAGTTGTCACCTACAACCTCTGCCGAGTCCTTAATATGCTCTACTACCTTGGTTACAGCCTTGTCAATACCCCGTTTGAGATCCATTGGATTGGCACCTGCTGCGACATTCTTCAGTCCTTCGTTTACGATAGCCTGTGTAAGGATCGTAGCAGTCGTCGTACCGTCACCGGCATCGTCACCGGTCTTGCTGGCAACACTCTTGACGAGCTGTGCGCCTGCATTCTCGAAATTGTCTTCCAGTTCCACTTCCTTTGCAACGGTCACACCGTCCTTGGTAATCTGTGGGGCACCGAATTTCTTTCCGATAACGACATTGCGTCCTTTAGGACCAAGCGTTACCTTGACTGCGTTTGCCAGCTGGTCTACCCCGCTCCTCAGAAGTTCGCGTGCATCTGTATCGAATTTTATTTCTTTTGCCATGATTGTAAATGTTGTTTATTAAACTTTATGATATGTTTCTTTCTGATTGTACTGAAAGCCCGGGAAAGTCAGTAGTCTTTCCGTATCCTCCTCTTTCAGAGGGCAGAAAAGGACATCTATTCCTATTCTACTACTGCCAATACGTCGCTCTGACGCATCATCAGGTATTTCTCTCCTTCACTTTCCAATTCTGTGCCGGCATACTTCCCATAGAGGACTTCATCGCCGACCTTGAGAATCATTTCCTCATCCTTGGTACCGTTGCCGACGGCAACAATCTTGCCACGCTGTGGCTTTTCCTTGGCCGTATCCGGAATGATAATACCACCAACTTTTTCTTCTGCCTGTGCCGGAAGCACGAGGACTCTGTCTGCTAAAGGTTTAATTGTCATAATCAATCTATTTTTAGTTCTAATCTGTCTTTTTTGTCCTACTGATGAAGTAGTTTCGCCTTACCTTATACGAAAAGCGTGCCAAAGCACTGTACTGGTATGTTTCGGAAACGCTTCTGCCAAACTGTCAGTCTGCTTTGATGTATGGGTATAGGCCTTCTACAAATTCCACATTGAACTTTTGTTATATGAATATTGGGACCAGTAGATAATTAATGGGGATTATCATTTACCTCCACTGATTCTTTCCTGTCAGTGTGCCGAGGGTAAACACGAATAGTGTTGAGGGTGTACACCCATGGTGTCAAGGCTTAGTACGGATCATGTTAAGCATTATAAGAATCGGATAGAAGTAGTTTGAAATACTACAACGGTGACTTTTGAAACCTGCTTATAAAGAAAAAACATTATCTTTGCAACCAGAAGAATTAAATAGAACTGGAATATGAAACCTACGATAGAAATGATTACCGCTGAGCTCCGGAAACTGTCCACTGCAGAGAAAAGGGATGTTTTTCCGAGATTCTTCAAGGCCGGGAAAGGTGAGTATGGCGAAGGCGACCGATTCTTGGGCGTTACCGTACCGAATGTCCGCTCTGTTGCCCGGCTGCACAAAGATATTGCTCTTGCTGACATCCGGGAGCTGATGCTGTCCGAATGGCATGAGGCAAGGCTTTGCGCCTTGCTGATCATGGTGGAGAAAAGCAAGAAGAAAGACGAAGTCTTACGCCGGCAGCTTTTTGAGCTTTACCTCTCTCTGACCGCACGAATCAACAACTGGGACCTCGTTGACCTGTCCTGCCGTTTCATCGTAGGCGAATACCTGCTTGATAAGTCGCATGACATTCTTTACAGGTTAGCCCGCAGCCCCCTGCTATGGGACAACCGCATCGCCATAGTTTCCACCTATGCCTTCATACGCAAAGGGCAACTGGAGGACACATACGCTCTGGGTGACCTGATGATGCACCACACGCACGACCTCATGCACAAAGCTATCGGGTGGATGCTCCGTGAGGCAGGCAAAAGGGATCCGGAACGTCTCTATGATTATGTCTTGAGTCACCGTGCAGAGATGCCGCGCACCATGTTGCGCTATGCCATCGAAAAGTTTTCCCCACAAGAACGGTCTATACTTATGCGGCGTACGTAACCTATAAAGGACGGATTCGCACAAATCATACGTACAGACTCTACTCTACACCACCTTGGCAATAAATTGACGACACTGCACCAAAAGATTGGAAGTACACGCTCAAAAGATTGCTAATACAGTACTAAAAGATTGGCAGCACCATGCCGAAGGCTGACAATTCAGATGACAATGTCTCTTCCAGCTGCTGCATAAACGAAAGAGCCACAGGGCTGTTGAACATAACAGGCCTGTGGCTCTTTACCGCATTGATTCTCATTAAAATTTCCAGTATGGAATATGCTTCTCTGCCAACGGACTACTTGATCATGCTGACCGAACGTTTGAGAAATCCGTCGAGAGCCTCTCCTTGCAGCATACCGTTCTGCAGCAGTGCCAGATCGATAAGCTGGTGGATAACCTCGTTACCCTTGGCATATGCAGCCACAATGGCTTTCTGCTTATCCTTAAGTTCAGAGACTGACTTCTGCGTATTCTGCATATCGTCTTTCTCCTCCTGGGTCAGTTCCTCCGACTTCTTCTTGTCCTGCGACTGATGCAGGGCTGCAAGACGTGCTTCCTGTCCTTTCAGTTCACTTGCGATCGGCTTTAGTTCGTCTTCTGTATTGGCGGTCATGTCGTCAAGTACCTTCTTGACTAATGGATGGTCGGCATTCAGGACAAGATTGTAAGAGTCTGGGAGCTGCGCATAGAACCCCATTCCCTGCTGGAACCGGCTCATTTCCTTCATACGCCGCATATATTCGTTCTGCGTGATGAGAACCGGCTGGAAGCCCTCTCCGAGCGACTGGACATCAACAGTGAACTCGGCTTTTTCTATCTTTGGCATCTGGGATCTGAATGCCTCTGACAGATTGGCAGTCTCGTTTGCAGACAGGTTGTTCTTCGGTGCGTCTTCTTTCTGGATGATACGGTCTACAACGTCAGAATCAACACGTACATAACGTGTCTTTTCCTGTTTCTGTTCGAGCATGGAAAGTGTCGGCACATCCAGCTGTCCGCTTGCATCGATGACACTGTATCCCTTCTGTCTGGCAGCCTCGATGTAGCTGTACTGTTCCTCCTTGTTGGTTGTATAAAGGTTGACGAGGAATCCTTCCTTGTCGGTCTGATTATCTTTCACGAGGGTCTTGTACTCCTCAAAGGTGAAATACTTTCCTTCGGTATCTTTCAGAAGTGCGAAGTCTTTGGCACGGTCGTAGAAGTCAGACTCGGAGAGCATTCCATAATTGATGAAAAGTTTCAGGTCATCCCATTTTTCTTCATACTCCTTACGGTTCTCCTTGAAAATACTCTGCAGACGGTCTGCCACTTTCTTGGTAATGTAAGTTGCAATCTTCTTTACATTGGCATCACTCTGCAAATAACTGCGGCTGACATTCAGCGGTATGTCAGGTGAGTCGATGACACCATGCAGCAGGGTAAGGAACTCAGGAACGATGCCTTCAACCTGATCGGTTACAAACACCTGGTTACAATAGAGTTGAATCTTATTACGCTGCAGTTCGATGTTATTCTTCACACGAGGGAAGTAAAGAATACCTGTGAGGTTGAAAGGATAGTCAACATTCAGATGAATCCAGAACAGCGGTTCGTCGTTCATTGGGAAAAGCGTGCGATAGAAGCTCTTGTAGTCTTCGTCCTTCAGGCTGGACGGGGCCTTTACCCACAGTGGCTCGACGGTGTTGATTACATTGTCCTCGTCTGTCTCAACATTTTTTCCATCCTTCCACTCTGTCTTCTTGCCAAAGACAACGGGTACAGCCATGAACTTGCAGTATTTGTTCAGCAGCTCCTCAATCTTCGATTTCTGCAGAAACTCCTTGCAGTCATCATCGATGTAAAGCACGATGTCGCTGCCTCGGTCTGCCTTTTCTGCATCCTCTATCGAATATTCGGGACTTCCGTCACAGCTCCATTTAACAGCCTTGCTGCCTTCTTTGTAGCTTTTTGTGATGATTTCGACCTTCTTTGAAACCATGAAGGAAGAATAGAAGCCTAGACCGAAATGTCCGATGATTGCTTCCGCCTTGTCCTGATACTTTTCAAGGAAATCATTGACACCGGAGAAAGCAATCTGGTTGATATACTTGTCAATCTCCTCTGCTGTCATGCCGATGCCACGGTCACTGATGGTCAGTGTGCCGGCTTTTTCATCCAGGCTGATGCGGACACTCAGGTCACCCAGTTCACCCTTGAAGTCGCCGGTTGCAGCAAGTGTCTTCAGCTTCTGCGTGGCATCGACGGCGTTTGACACCATCTCACGAAGGAAGATGTCATGATCGGAATACAAGAACTTTTTGATGACGGGGAAGATGTTCTCTGTCGTAACCCCGATATTTCCTTTTTGCATAGCAATGTTGTTTGTTTTTTCTATTTTCATCATTGCTTATTGCAAACTTCGTGCCATGATAGGACATGAGGAGCAAAACGGTATAGAGAACCCCTTTGCTTTCAAGTCTTCCACGTCATTTTTCATGGCGGAGTATCGCATCGCGGCACTCTTCCATCAGCCATTTCGGAGTACTTGTCGCACCACAGATTCCTACAGTCTGAACACCGTCAAACCAACTCATGTCGATTTCGTCTGCACTCTCTACTTGATGGGAATTTGGATTTACTCCTAAACATTCATGGAAAAGCACCTTGCCATTCGAGCTCTTGCGGCCAGCCACAAAGAGAATCAGATCGTGACGAGCAGCGAAAGCCGAGATATTCGGCATACGGTTAGCCACCTGCCGGCAGATGGTATCGAAGCTCTGGAACCTGGCATCGTGTGAGATGTGGTCTTGGATATACTGGATGATCCTATGGAACTCGTCCAGGCTCTTCGTCGTCTGTGAATAAAGAAAGATGTCATGGTTGAAGTCCAAGTTCTTCACATCCTCAAACTTTTCTATCACAATAGCATGGCTATGCGTCTGCCCTACGAGGCCCAGTACTTCCGCATGACCGTTCTTGCCGAAGATGACAATGGAGGATGCAGCCTCCACCTGATTCTTGGAAATGGAAGTAGAGCCTAAATAAGCTGGACTATCTTCCTGTTCTTTATTTGTTGATTGAGAATCTAAGCATTGAGCTGCAGCAGTCTTATTCTTTTCCGACGAACTATCAGAAGTCTGACGGCGTTTCTCATACTGTGTTTTGATGCGTCGCTGGAGAGCAAGTACCACCGGGCAGGTCGCATCGATGATTTCTATGTTGTTACGTCTGGCAAGTTCGTAGGTCTCCGGAGGCTCACCATGTGCGCGCAGCAACACCTTCACATCATGAAGTTTATGCATCTGCTCATGATTGATAGTGATGAGGCCCTTCTTTGTAAGACGTTCCACTTCCATGCTGTTATGTACAATGTCGCCTAAGCAATAGAGCTTCGTACCCTTTGCCAGTTCTTCTTCAGCTTTCTTGATGGCAGTGGTCACACCGAAGCAGAAACCGCTGCCATTGTCTATTTCTATTTGAAGCATATTTCAATTTTAGGAGTTAAAAGTGATAAGGAAGTTAAAGACAAACGATATGTCAACTGCTTTTGGAGATGAAGGAGTAAGAGGAGTCTGGACAACACCTCTTACTACTTTTCATTTTGACCATCAATCTTCAACGCTTAACCGCATCGCTCCAGTACGTCCACAGTACTCAGGTGCATAGGCACACTGCGCTGTGCAGACACCAGTCTGATATACACCGGCACGGTTGATATAGTATTCCGTCTCCACAACGTGTTTGCCCTTTGCCATACGGTCAAAGTAATAGTTAGTGGTGTAATCTTTCGGAGCAATGTAATATCCCCAATGATAACCACTCAGCTGACTGACAGGCTCAAGACAGGCTGCCCGTTTGTCGATGACCTGTACGAAATCGTAATCACGGTCGGCAATGATGGTAAGGCGGATACGGACTTTGTCGCCGATCTTTAGGACTTTGGTATCAGCGAGTCGGGTACTGTCAACCCAAACCTCACGCTTGACCTTCAAGCCCATTGCAGCATCTGTTATTTCCGATGCCGGTTGGAAGAACTGCGCAAAGACAGCACCCCAGCTCGTTCCTTCACTTACCTTGCTGATAGTCAGTTCATGGTGCTCAGACGGCCTGAACTCTACAGGCTCTGTCGTCTTTACATAACCCAGTCCGGCTGTCGGTTGCGGAGTCTGCAGAAGCTTGCCATCCAGCATTAATTGTGCTTTTTCACCATTCTGCATCAGCCAGTCTCCGTTATTCATGAATGCCCAGATGGCATTCACCGAGTTCAATGGTGTATCCCAAGCTTGCGTACGTTTTTCCTGCAAGAGCCAACGTTGCATCTCTGCAAGCGTCTTCCCGTCAGCAGGTGTAACTGTCTTTACGGCTTCAATTGCTGCCACCTCTGTCGGAATCTTATAGTCACGCCAGCTGTAATAAGCATGCTTCGTGTCGAAGTAGCGTCCCATTTCCTCCCTATAGACCGAATACTCCTTCAGGCTTTGGAGATATTCCCGTGCCTTCTCCCCCTTATTATATTGCTGAAGTATCACAGCTGTATTCGCCTTGCCATAGATAGTCAGTTCTGCCGGTTTCTTTGTCAGACGGTCAATGAGATAGTCTATATCACCAGTAGTCCTCCCATGGTATAACAAAGCATGTGTATAAATATAATCGCACAGCTCATCCATGGGGAACAATGTGGCCTTGTACTTTTTTTCGTCACGTTTCATTGTAGCTACGCACTTTGCCACTTCTTTGTCCATATAATGGAAGGAGGCATTGATGATTGCAGACACTTCGGCCGACTTGTCTGTAAGATTTTGTAAACGTGCAAGGGTCTTCGTGACGGCAACCGTCATATAAAGACTGCCATCCATGCCTGGCCACCAAGAAAAAGATCCGTCAGGATTCTGCAGCTTCTTTAGGTCTGCCAGCGTTGTGGAAAGATTATTCTGCAACTGGTTCTCGTCAAAGAAACGTATGAGCATCTGCTTTCTTTCACGTTCATTGGCGGCATCCATCATCCAGGGGGTCTCGTTCAGAGTTAATGACTTCAGTTCCTGATTCTTCTCCAGTGCCGACATCATTGAAGTTTCTTTACTCGCTTCTTTCTTCCATTGTTCAATGACCTGCCTGATATTGGGCGATGTCTCGATGATCTTCTTCCCCAGGCGGTTGGCATAGTAGGCTGACACCAGGCTGATGGCATTTTTGTCATCGGTCTTTGCCACGTATGGCAGAGCCTGGATCATCAGCCAGTTAGGATTGTTTGTATATTCTACTGTAAGCTTCTGTTTCGTACTGTTTTTTGCAAACAGTCTGCTCACATCTACAGCCTTCATGCCAGCGTCATGCTGACTGAAAGCGTATGTATTCGTTGCATATTCCTGATCCTGAAATACCGGGAGATAATGCTGTTCACCGTCCGAGAAACCATCTCCCTCAACCGTGAAACGGGTAACAAGCAGCGACTGATCTGCCGTCAGCAAGTCGGCATCCTTCGACAGTAAAGAAGCTAGACTATACGTTACAGAAGCACTGCCCTGAGCCTTCAACACGACAGCCCTGCTGTCTGTAAAGAGTACTTTGTCAGTCATCGGGTCAATGATTTCGATCTTTGCATTCGCATGAACCGGCTTCTCTGACTGGTTGAACAGGCGTGCGGAGACCATTGCCTCGTCACCGATACGCACAAAACGGGGCATATTGGGCTGGACCATTACTGTTTTCTGTGCAACAATCTCATCGCTGAGCAAGCCGTTGTTCATATCAACATCATGTGCCAGTCCGAGGAAACGCCATGTGGTGAGGCTCTCCGGGAGTGTGAACTTAATGCTTACATTGCCCTTACCGTCTGTATGCAGTTGCGGATAGAAGAAAGCCGTTTCGTTCAGATTCTCACGCAGGGAGCCTTTCCCCTTCTTCGTTTCTTCATCTTTTTTAATGACCGGAGCTGTGTACTTGACAGTTGCCTTGCATTCTCTTTTGGCAGTAACCTGCTCAGCACAACTGAACATCTTGCTTTCAACAGCATCGCTGTCAGCCATAGCCATTGGTACGGCCGCTCGCGACAACACCATGTTCTTCCTGGGGGCGTATCCCATAGTTACCACCTCACAGAAATCAAAACCTGACAGGAAACTACTGTCAAAGCCCGAGAGGGAAAGCTCTGGTACAGTCTTGGTCTTCGCTCTTGCAGCGGCATGGAGACTCAATGGACTGCGGTAGCCTGCCGACCAGTAGGTGCTTGACAAATCACGACCGAACGACAGATGCAGATTCAGGTTATGGGAGACGAACTCGTCCAGACTCTTGTCATAGAGCGTTGCCATCAGCTGTGCATCTGCTGCCTTTCCGTCAGGCCGGCTGATGGTAGCCGTCCATTCTTCCTTCTGTCCCGGGACGAGTTTGTTGCGGAATGACTTCCACTTCACGATCAGCCGCTTGTCTGGCAGCGGTCGTAAGATTCTCTCCGCATGGCTGTACAGCACGCCATTCTTCACCCAGGCGTAAGTGAGGGTTATACCGTCCCCATATTCCTCCTTATAATATAGTTTGCGTGTCTGAATACTGTTGCTCTGGTCGAAGACACCTGACTCGATGATTTTATTGCCTGAATAGATGGAATAAACCACATGCTGCTTCTCATCACTTGTTCCTACTTGCAAATAGACAGGCCCGCCATTGCGTGGAAATTCATGACTGCTCAGATAGAACCAGTCGTGTGTCTTAACGACAGGACGTTTGTCATCCATCGAGAAAACAATAAAATCGGTATTCACGGTATCCGTTCCGCAGATGGCATGCAGTCGGTAGGCTCCCGATGCCATGCGCCCCATTGGAAAAGATTCATTGGCCTTGGCGGTCTTGTAATTATGATAGGTGTACTTGCTTTCATCTGCCTGTTGCGGAACAATCACATATCTGACAGTCCCATCCACCGCATGGCCAGCTGCATTAAGATAATCAAACTTGATAGTCTTCAGACTGTCGCGCAGGTTCTTTTCAGGAATGTTACATATCAGTGTAGTCTCCTTAGTCCCCAAAGGTAACGAAACAGAAGCGTCCCTTGTTTCACCGGCAGCATCCGTCACCGATGCTTCCACCTCGAAAGCATAGAAGCGGGCACGTCCCCAGTGGTCAGTTTTCATGTCCTTTATCACGCCCTCAGGAAGTGTGAGAGGAACGGTCATACGGAAGTTGCCTTGCTCGTCTGTCACGACATCATCTGCCTTAATCTCCTGGTTGATGTCATCGTTATCCCACCACCAAAGGCGTGGACGGCGCATAACAGTGTAATGCACCTTTGCCCCTTGTACAGGCACTCCGGCAAAGCTCCTGGCGTGGCCTGTCAGCCTGATGGTATCACCAATGGCGTATTTGCTCTTGTAGTCATCCAACCGAACCTCGAATGTGGGACGCTTGTATTCTTCGATGCGAAAACTCTTTGATGCCCGAGATCCACAGTCGGCCACGATGGAGCAGAGACCTGTCAGCCCTGTTGCCGGAAGTTCAAAGTCGGCCGCAGCAGTACCGAACCGATCAGTCGTCACCGTCTTTCGGCCGACCTCCTTTCCATTGACATTCCGAAGGATGAGATTGAATGTCTTGCCCTCCTCGGCTTTCGTCTTGAGTCCGGCCTTGGTCATCTGATAGACAATTGCAGAGGCATGCAGCGTCTGCCCAGGACGATAGATGCTCCTGTCCGTGTATACTTCCGACTGCAGTCCGGCCTTGTTCGACTTATAGAAACTGAATTGGCTGTACATACCTGTCGAAGGATAGGCCTTGTCGTTGGCCGTACAGACATAGACATCCGGCTCGGAGTTTTCCGATACGATCAATGCCTCGCCATTCTTATCGGTTGTCAGAGTCTTTGTTACCGGCTTCCTGCCATAACGTCCCCCATACGTCAGCTGAAGCGTCGCACCAGCTACCGGCTGCCCATCCTGGGCATCCACCACGACATAGCGCGACTTCTTTCCCGGTTGCCGTTCGGTCATCACGTAGAGATTGGTCACATAGTAGAGGGCATATTCCGGGGCAAAACACTTGTCCTGACTCTCTATCTTCAGGAGATAGACACCGAGCGGCAAGGCCGGCATCTGGAAAGAATCCTTGAACTCCTCGTAGTCCTTGTGTACATCGTAGGTGCGCTGAATTACCTGCCTCGTTGATGGTATCAGGCTGGGCTTCAGCCTGCCCGGATCAGCCAGATTATCCATGTCGAACTGGTGATTGCCTTTCAGTGTCGTTCGCGTGATAGTAAATGTTATCCCCTTCAGGTTGCGGACTTCCAGCAATACGGTGTTGTCATGCGTCCCCGGCATAGTCCAGTTGCTCTTCATCCCAAAACTGTATTTAGGTGCGGTCAGTTCTTTGCGGGCATTGCGCAATGCTTCAATACCTTTCCATGTGCCCCACCGTACGAGAGCCTTGTCGATAAAAGCAACCTTCTCCTTCACCGGTACATCATCATTCATGGCATTGTACCGTTCTACGGCGACCTGTCCGCAGATAGGCAAATCGCCATACAACTGGATGAGCGAGTCAAGTCGGGCGACAGCCTTTTCGTCATCCTCGTCAACAGCCAGCATTGCGGTGTAACACGCGGCCTCCCTGTTACCCTGTCCTGCATAGTAACGGCTTAGCTTCGTGTAGTCACCAGCTGCCATACCGATAACGTGCAGCAGGTCGCCATTGAAGAGGCTGTCATCCTTGCCCATCGAGACAAGCGGCTGATAGTCGGCCGCTCTCTGGCGTGCCAGCAGAGACGGATTGGCAAGTGCCTTGCGAAAATATAGATCAGCTTTTCCATCATCTTCTCTTTTGGAAAGAACTCCGAGGATGCAGTTGTAGACGGCAGCCAGAACTTCATTCTTCCGCTCGGCTTCCTTTGCCCGTTCCTTCAGATTGTTTATTTCCACCTCCAATGAATCTGGAGAAATACTGGTTTTCAGCTGTAAAGACAGAAGATTTGCTGCCAGCAACTGCCCGTATATTTTCTCCCGTCGTGCCTTTCGCTCAATCTTATCCAGCAGGTTGATCTGCGTCTTAGGTAGGTCTTTCTGCCGTGCCTGTTCCACCTGTTTCCATAAAGCATCGAAACTCTGTGCTGACATCGTCATAGGCAATAACAATCCTATCAATAATAAAACTATAAGCGATTTCTTCATACATTCTTTCTTTTAGTGATTGCAAAGATAATGCTTTTCAGGTAGATAACGAAGGGGAAACTCTATATATTGTACAGCCCGATCTTATTGTCACGCAATTCTTTCTGTCAGGTAAGACTTTAACAGCATAAAAAAACTTTCAAACAGGCCATTTCTCGTTGTTTCGGGAGGAGCAGGTCTTCCCCTTTCATCCAACTGTTGGCGGCACACTGCATCTTTCACGACAAGTCGTTTCTTGCAACAGACAGCAGTGTGCGCCGTCAACACGACTGGTGTCTGCTGTCAGCACAATCTGTGACGAGCATCAGCACGTCTGCAGGAAAGGCCTGTTCTGTGCTATACTATAGTGTGTATGTATGCGATGGATGACCTGCAAGGAAAGTGTTTGCCGGACAGCAGTATCACACAAGATACGTGAACTTATCAAAATGAGCAAAGCCCAAGGCCTCCAACCGCTGCTGACTCAACAGGCGATCCTCTTCCGTATTATAATCCAGTATCAAAGGCAGGCGGAGAATAACCTTGTCTGCATATCCGTTCGCCGCCAGCCACACAAGATTACGAATTACCTGTGTATTGTCCTTGCCCGTATAAGCGTTATAGATTGTTGGACTAAAATCTTTGATGTCTATATACCACATCTGAACCAATGCGGCAATCGTCTTAATATTTTCAAGCGCGACATTGAGCGATGTCTCTACCGTCAGCTTCCATTCCGGGTTCATGAGCTTGGAGAAAGTCCTGATGAAATCCGGATATAAAAGCGGCTCACCCCCTCCAAAACAGATGCCGCCACCTGTCGCTATAAAGTAAAGGTCGTCAATCTCCACCTCGCTGTACAGCTCGCCCGGGGTCAGCCTGCGCCACACGCCATCAACCTGTAAACATTGAGGGTTTAAACAGTACCGGCAACGGAGCGGACATCCATAGAAGGCGACCAAGGTCGTCACCCCTTCTCCGTCAGTGGCAAGTCTGTGCCGGTTGACGGCTATAAACGGTGCGGTTATTTCTGGCTGCATTTCTCTTCGTGCGACCTGGGAGCCTTTTTATCAGTATCTTCTGGAATAAGCGAATCTGGTACAACCATCCCCAACTCATGCCATTTAGGTAATAGGTACACCATAACTTCATGGGATTTCTTTAGGGTACTGACGGGCAGTTCACTGTCCAAATAAGAAGCAGAACCGGAAAAGACAAGCGTATCATTGCAGCCAACACGCAAAGAGAAGCGTCCATCCTCACCCAACACTATGCCCTTTGTACCTCCCAACCTACGGACGACGGCATGACTGATGGGTTTATCCGAATTACCATCCCTCACCTGACCATTAATCACAACTGAATGTTGCATATCTGTTGTAAGCGTTTTCACCACTTCAACTTTCTTTCCTTGAAGTGGCACGTCTGTTTCTTTCTGTACTTTGTCAGATTTTGGCAGGTTACTGCATGAGGCAAAAGGAGCGATTGCGACACAAGCCCCTGCCGCCAGACCAGCTACTTTTATATTCCAACCTTTTTTTATCCGTTCTCTCAACTGCATCTCCAAATAACGGATTTCCTGTTCACAGGCTGAACAGGTACCTGTGCAGTCGCCTTCGAAATGACACTCGGCCGGCTGGTACCTGATACCATTTGCATCTGCTATTTTCTGCCGGATATTCTTCAGAACCTTACAAGTAATCTTTCCTTTCCTCATAACATCAATATATCATTTACTTATTTTCCTTGTTCTTTTCCTTGTGCGACTTCGGCTTGCAAGTATTACGACCATAAACATCATCGCAACTTGACTCTCCAGCTGCTCCGACTACTACAATACCCAGTATATCCTGATCTTCCTCAAGAGCAATAATATTATTTTGAGAATGTAAAAGAGTTCTTGCAAGAACCTTTTTCTTCTTATAACCGACAAAAGAAATAATCAAGGAAGCATCAGATGGAGTCTTTAAGGAAAACAGCCCCTCCATATTAGTTGCAGCACCACTATGGGTGCCATCAATCAATACTGAAGCACCAGCCAAAGGAGCCTTGTCTGCTTTATCTACGATCTTCCCGCAGATGAGTACTGAGTCCTTACAATCACTCGGATAGCTTTTTGTTTTTACAGTATCTTTCTTCGTTGTAATTACCCGTCCATTGGGTATTCCGTCAGAAGTAACTTTTTGTGCAGTAGCCATCATGGGTATAACCGTAGCACAGATACCTGCGGCGACACCTGCCACCTTCGTACTGAAACCTTTGTTCTTACGCACGTTCAACTGGTGTTCCAAGTAGCGTATTTCCTCTTCACAGACAGGACAAGTACCTGTACAGTCACCCTTGTGGTGACATTCGCAAGGCTGATAGCTGATGGCATTTGCATCTGCTATCTGCTGCCGAATATCCTTAAGTATCTTGCAAATGTCTTTTCCTGTTTTCTTCTTCATAATCAGAACCTCAAAAATTGACCTGATATCCTTTTGCAAAAATACGAAATAAAAGTGGAATCGGTATTATGCAAATCTTTATTTCTGCATATCATCATGTCTGGAAATTATATGAAAGCAACCATGTCTCAGTATATAATGCTTCGACATGGCTGTTTTTGTAAAGATGCATACTCGGCGGAAAGGATGAGGTCCACAAGGGAACGACAAGTCCTCTTCTTTCTTAGATTTCTATCCGAGGAAATGAAGCTGTCCGATGAAATAAAGCAGGATGTACCCAAGCACAAGAGAGATGATTCCGCAGGTAAGTCCCGCCTTGAGCATATCATTCTGCTTGACCAGTCCCGTTGAATAGGCAATGGCATTCGGCGGAGTAGAAATAGGGAGACACATGGCCGTAGATGCGGCAATGGCAATACCGATGAGGATGGTACTTGTACCGCCGATGCTGCCCAGCTTATCACCCATACCGCGGCATACCACAGCAAGGATAGGCACCAGAAGGGCCGCTGTTGCTGTATTTGAGATGAAGTTGGACAGGAAGTAACAGATCAGTCCTGATATGGCCAGGATGACAATCGGACTCCATTCTCCGAACGGAATGCTCTCAATGGCGGCATCCGCCAGCCCGGAGCCGTTCATTCCCAGTCCGATGGCAAAACCTCCGGCTACCATCCAGATGACACTCCAGTTGATTTCCTGCAGGTCCTTTGCTGTTATGACACCTGTAATGGCGAAGATTCCCATCGGAATCATAGAGACGGTATTGGTGTCTATACCGGTGACACTTTTCGGGATGACCCATAACAGGATAGTGATGATAAAGGTAATAATGACCACCCACATACGCCATCCGCGATGTACTTCACCGTCTATCTTCAGATGAATCGTCTTCTGTGTGAAGGGGAAGAAATGAAGGATAAGCCTCCAGGACAGCAGCAGCAGGATGATGACGAGTGGAAACATGAATGCCATCCAGTGCATGAAGTCGATGTTCATATTCAATCCTTCCGGGTCGTTGAGATACTTCAGGGCTATGAGGTTCGGTGGTGTCCCGATAGGTGTTCCCATACCGCCGAGGTTGGCTGCAACAGGGATGGACATTGTCAGGGCGATACGTCCTTTCCCATTGGCAGGCAATGCAGCGAAGACAGGTGCGAGGAAAGTCAGCATAAGAGCCGCCGTTGCAGTGTTCGATATGAACATTGAGAACAGTCCTGTGATGAGCAAGAAGCCCAGCAGCACATTCTCACTTTTCTGCCCGAAAGGTTTGATCAGATTACGTGCCAGAAGCGTGTCAAGGCCTGATTTGGATGCAGCTATTGCCAGAACGAACCCGGCAAGAAAGAGCATGATGATGGGGTCGGCAAAAGAAGCCATTATTTCCTTTGAATCAAGGAGGTCGCCAATGCCGTCACTTTTAAAGATGCCAAAGGCGTTCTTCGATACCGTGACACACATGATGGTCATGATACTCAGAGAGGTCGCCCAGGCGGGGATGCACTCTGTCAGCCACGACAAGGTGGCGAACACAAAGATTGCGATAATGCGTTGTTGTACTACGGTCAGCCCATCAATGCCGAAACTGCCTGTGGGTAGATTCCATACGATGGCCGTCACCACGAGGATTGCCAGAAGTTCCCAGACTTTCTTCATCTCGACGTGGCTGCTAAGAGCGTTAGACTTTTCTTCTGCCATGGCGTTAGTTGTTTAGTTTAATAATTTTAGGTTGATTAGAAAATATGCCGGCTAAAGTATAAAAAATAATTTTAACAGGCAAGTGAATGGCTCTTTTTTTGTAAATTTGCACATTATTTTTCTGTTATGCGCCAATTATCAGTATTCATCCTCGGGCTTTTATTGTTTGTTTCTTGTGGCAGTCGCCGTAAGGAGACAATCTGGAAGAATGGGCCTGGGACACGAACCGAACTGCGGTATGCCCGGAATATCACCATAGAACGAGCAAATGGTTATACTGTCGTCCGGCTGATTAATCCCTGGAAGCAGAATGCCATTCTGCATACATACTATTTGGTTGACCGTGACTCGCGGGTAGACATTCCTGATGATGGAACGATAGTAACCGTTCCACTCCGCAGGAGCGTAGTATTCACGACAGCCCATGCCAGTCTGCTGGAGATGTTGCATGCGCAGAAAGCTATTGCCGGTGTAGCCGATCTGAAGTATATGGTCATCCCCGACATTCAGAAACGTACACGCCTGAAAGATGGAATTGCGGATTGCGGTAATGCTATGCAGCCTGATGTTGAACGGATCATTGATCTGCATGCCGATGCCATTCTGCTTTCGCCCTTTGAGAACAGCGGAGGATATGGACGTCTGGAGGAGACGGGCATACCGATTATCGAATGTGCCGACTATATGGAACGTTCTGCTCTGGGACGTGCAGAATGGATGAAATTCTATGGTCTACTCTATGGAAAGAAACGGGAAGCCGACTCGCTGTTTTCCGTCGTCGAACAGAACTATATGGCTTTGAGTAAAAAAGCAAGGAAGAGCAAGGCTGCACGCAGCATCCTGCCCGACAGGAAAGTGGGGGCTGTATGGTATCTGCCTGGTGGTGAAAGCAGCGTGGGCCTATTATATAAGGATGCACACGGTCTTTATGCGTATGCAAAAGACGAACACAGCGGAAGCCTGTCAATGCCTTTTGAAACAATCCTGGATAAATTCGGGCAGAGCGATTTCTGGGTACTGTGCTATAATGGAAATTTCAACCGAAGGAAGCTGCTGGCCGAATACCAGGGGTATGCGAGACTGAAACCTTACCAGACAAAAGAGATCTATGGCTGCAAAGTGGACAGCACGCCCTACTTTGAGGAAGTAAGCTGGCGTCCCGACTGGCTGTTGAGCGACCTGATACAGCTTTTTCATCCAGACTTGCATATTGCACCTATGCGGTACTACAAGAAGTTGAGGGATTGAGGGAGAAAGGGAAAGCAGCAGACAGATTAGTGCGATGAAGCGGAATACCTGCATTTTCATGGTTTTGGCGATAGCCATTGCCCTGTTATTTGTACTGAACCTGGCGACGGGTTCTGTCCGAATACCGTTTGCCGATATAATCGGCATTCTCTCCGGCCGTTATGTAGGAAAAGAAAGCTGGCAGTATATTGTCATGGAGACCCGCTTTCCTCAGGCCTTGACGGCCGTACTGTGCGGGGCCTCACTGTCTGTCTGCGGACTGATGCTGCAGACGGCGTTCCGTAATCCTCTGGCTGGACCTGATGTGTTCGGCATCAGTTCCGGGGCAGGTCTGGGTGTGGCATTGGTGATGCTGCTGATGGGTGGAACGCTGTCGACATCGATGTTCTCCCTTTACGGTTTCCTCGCTGTCCTTATGGCGGCTTTTGCCGGATCTGTCAGTGTGACTGCGCTCATTCTGTTTCTCTCCACGCTGGTGCGAAACAGTGTCCTGTTGCTGATAGTCGGTCTGATGGTAGGATATGTTGCTTCATCCGCTGTCTCCCTCCTGAATTTCTTTGCATCAGAAGACGGCGTAAAGAGTTACATGGTATGGGGTATGGGGAACTTCGGCGGTGTTTCCATGAACCACATGTTGCTTTTTGCTTTACTGTGCCTGACGGGAGTCCTTCTGTCTCTCCTTTTGACAAAGCCGTTGAACATTCTGCTCCTGGGACCGCAGTATGCCGAGAGTTTAGGAATCAGTATTCGCCGGACACGCAATATATTGCTGGCCGTTGTCGGCCTGCTGACTGCCGTGACGACGGCCTTCTGCGGTCCCGTGTCCTTTATCGGACTGGCGATGCCGCACGTTGCACGTCTGCTGTTTCGTACAGAGAACCATAAGGTACTTCTTCCAGGATCTGCACTTTGCGGGGCCGTGATAGCCTTGTTGTGCAACTTCATCTGTTTTATTCCAGGTGAACTGGGAGTCATTCCGCTCAATGCCGTGACACCGTTCCTTGGTGCTCCTGTTATTCTATATGTGATTCTGCGACGGAAGTGAGTGTGTCATCCTTGCCTCGCAAAAATTTGGATAGCCTCCGGTCTTCGATGAAACTTCCTGAAGGCAAGTCTTTAATTTCCCGGACATGGTATTCTGCACTTTTATTGTAAAGAAAGTTCATAGGAGCAAATCCGTTGACGGTCTTTTGCACTCGAAACAGGCATTTATTGAGGTCCAATCAGTGCTTAGTTAGATGACTGTAAGTGCTTATTTGAAGTCTTAACAGGCACAGTTGAAAATGCTATATTATAATCTGCTGGGAAACAGTCTGTTGCTGCATATGACAATTGTATGGTTCTGCACATTTCCAACCATCATAAAGCAGAAATTATGTCAAACAATTTCGATAAGACAAGATCAGAGTTTTTGGGGAGGAGAGAGTACGTAGAGAAGGATTTTTCTTCCAGCCGACAAGGAAAAGTCCTCGGCCCTTTCCGTATGTTTTCTATCGGACGGAAAAAACACATGGGAATACTGAGAAACCCGAAACGAATGTTCTTTTTGTGGGAGCGGAAGGCAGTTGCAGGATGTCAGAACACGTTTTCTCTCTATGAAACGAACATTTTTGTTAATCCATCCTCTAATGCACAATCTTTTTTATACATTTGCAGTTGGAATCGATCAGGTCTTTGTCGTTCCTGGAGTAAATGAATATAACAATCAATACATGGGTAATTTAAATCTTTCACCGGCACGGAAGACTATTGTGGGAATACAATTCCTCTTTGTAGCTTTCGGCTCTACGGTTCTTGTCCCTTTGCTCGTCGGGCTTGATCCGGCGACGGCTTTATTCACAGCAGGTTTAGGAACTTTTATCTTTCATTTGGTCACGAGAGGTAAGGTTCCTATTTTTTTAGGTTCGTCCTTCGCATTCATTGCACCCATCATGTCCGCTTCCAAGCAGTGGGGAATGTCGGGGACGCTGGCAGGCATAGCAGGTGTGGCACTTGTCTACTTCGTCATGTCGGCCTTGATAAAATGGCAGGGGAAGAAGCTGCTGGACAAACTCTTCCCGCCGGTCGTCATCGGTCCTGTCATCATCCTGATCGGTCTCTCGCTGTCGACATCGGCTGTAAATATGGCTAAAACCAACTGGCTTCTGGCTTTCGTCTCACTGGCTGTGGCAGTAATGGTTCTTTCGATGGGACGGGGACTGATGAAGCTGGTGCCGGTCATCTGCGGTATTATTGCAGGATACATCGTAGCAGCATGTATGGGAATCGTAGATTTCACGCAGGTAGAAGCAGCACCGTGGCTGTCGCTGCCACCAGCTCTGGCACACTTCCATCTGCCACAGTTCGCATGGGAGCCTTTCCTTTACATGATTCCTGTGGCAATCGCTCCTGTCATAGAACATGTGGGCGATGTGTATGTTGTAAGTGCCGTTGCACAAGAGGATTTTACGAAGTCGCCCGGTCTGCACCGTACGATGTTAGGCGATGGTCTGGCCTGTCTTGCTGCCTGTCTGCTGGGCGGTCCTCCGGTAACGACTTACAGTGAAGTGACAGGAGCGATGAGCATTACGAAGGTGACCCATCCCCAGGTAATCCGCATTGCGGCTTTCACAGCGATCGTCTTCTCTGTGATAGGCAAGCTGAGTGCCCTGCTGCAGAGCATCCCTTCTGCCGTACTGGGCGGTATTATGCTGCTTCTTTTCGGTACGATTGCTTCTGTAGGCATTCAGAACCTTATCCAGCATAAAGTCGACTTCAACCGCACACGCAATATCATCATTATTTCGATAATGCTGACGATGGGTATCGGCGGGGCCGTACTGAAATGGGGCAGTTTCTCTATCAGCGGCATAGGCCTCTCGGCCGTTATCGGGGTCGTGCTGAACCTGTTTCTTCCTCCAGCGAAGGAAAAGGGCAAACGTAATGCTAAGTAAGCGGTTCAATCTCTGCAAGAGACGAGAGTGCAGCAGCTTTGCAAGATGCGTTCAATCAGTAAGAACATGGAAAAACGCATTCGTTTACTGATAAATTAATTTTGTAATCCAGCATATACGCATAGCCTTCTGTCCTCTGCACAGTTTCAGGATTCAGCTATATGAAAGTCTTCTTTAAACCTATTATGGGCAGGTTCTATAAATTCCACAGCATGGGATAATTTATAGAACCTGCCCATAATATAATCGGATAAAGAGGGGCATCATAAGCCCCCGGTGTCATGATGTCCCCATGAGATTTATTTACCGATGCAGAAATTTTTGAAGATATTGCCAAGAACTTCGTGAGTAGTAATCTGGCCACCTGTGATGTCAGCAAGCTGGTCGAGACAGATCCGGAGGTCTTCACTGATGAGATCGCCGCTGAGTCCGTCATTGAGCGCATTGATGACGCGAAGTATGGACTCGTCTGCATGGCTAAGTGCATCATAATGGCGTGCAGAAGTAATGATGACACTGTTCTCATTAATCGTCTGGAGTCCAGCGGCTTCATAGATGGCTGTTTCCAATGCGGTAATGTTCTGCTTCAACTTGGCTGAAATATAGATAACCTGCGGATTCACCTCTGGACACCTGGCTGCTGCAGGCATCATGTCCATCTTGTTGAAGACGGTTATCAGCTTTTTCTCTTCTGTCAGATGCCGCATCTCCATTCGCTCTTCTGTCGTAGGTTGCCGGTCAACAACCCACAGGACAATAGAAGCCTCATCCAGTTTCTCATAAGCACGTCTGATTCCCAGCTGTTCAATCTGGTCGTCAGTGTGACGGAGGCCAGCCGTATCGATGAATCGAAAAGTAACACCCTGAATTTCCGTTGTGTCTTCAATGGTATCACGTGTAGTCCCATGGATATTGGACACAATGGCTTTCTCTTCGTGCAGGAGACAGTTGAGGAGTGTCGACTTTCCTACATTCGTCTTGCCGATGATGGCGACTGGGACACCTCTTTTCAATGCGTTACCGGTTTCAAAGGATTTTGTCAGGGTTATAATCCGATTGTGGATTTTCTCAGCCAGTACCTTCAGTTCAGAACGGTCAGCAAACTCAAGTTCCTCATGATCGGAGAAATCCAGTTCCAGCTCCAGCAGAGAAGTCATTTTCAAGAGCTGTTTCCGAAGCTGTGACAACTCGGAACTGAAATGTCCCTTCAGCTGACTGAGAGCAATCTGATGCGATGCTCGGTTTGATGCGGCGATAAGATCGGCAACAGCTTCAGCCTGGCTGAGATCCATCTTTCCATTCAGGTAGGCACGCTGGGTGTATTCGCCCGGCTGTGCCTGCCGGCAACCGGCCTTGATGAGTACCTGTACCACCTTATTGAGAATATATGCGGAGCCATGACAGGCTATCTCTGTACTGTCCTCACCGGTATAGCTGTGCGGAGCCCGGAACACGCTCACGAGAACATCATCTATGGTTTCACCGTCCTTGTCCAGGATTTCACCATAGTGCAAGGTGTAACCTCCAGCCTCAGTGAGATGTTTTCCTTTTTTACTTCGGAAGATTCTGTCAGTAACTTCCAGAGCCCCTTCACCACTCACACGAACAATACCGACGGCTCCTCCAGGCTGAGTGGCAAGAGCACAGATGGGAGCTTTTCCAGGTCCTCCTTGACTGGGAGAAAAAGTTGTAGGCTGCAATGTAACCGGCTGTCTAATCATAGGCTGGATATGTGATGATAGGGAAACCTGCCCCACCCTCATCTGGAGGAGAGGAATGTGGCAGGCGGTGATAAATGATGACGGGTGATAAGAAACAGATGCTGGAAGCATAGGAAATACACTTTTCCTATAAGGAAAGGTGCATTTTTTCAGATTCTCTCCAGTACCTTTTCTATCAGTCCGTCGATAGTGTTCTTGTAACCGGCATTCGCCTCTTTGGCAAGCCGGTTGGCAATAACCATACAAGCAGTTACGGCCTTATGCCCCATGAGCGAAGCAAGACCAGCCAAGGCTGATGATTCCATCTCGAAATTTGTCACTTTCATGTTGTTATAAGAGAACTTCTCTATCTTCTCGTTCAGCTTGGAGTCCATCAGAGGCAGACGGAGCTCACGTCCTTGTGGACCGAAGAAGCCACCGCAGGCGATAGTCACCCCACGCACCATGTCTTCACCGGCAATACGTTCTGCCAGTTCCCTGTCGGCACAGGCAACATAGGGATTCCCAAGTTGTGGATTCCAATCTACCTGTTTTTTGAACTGTGCTTCAAACTCCAGGTCGCAGACCTGATTGCGTCCGGCATAGAAATTAAGCAGGCCATCAAAGCCTATGCTCTTGACAGATGCAATATAAGTTCCTACCGGTGTATATGGCTGCAGTCCGCCGCAGGTCCCAATACGTACCAGGGTCAGCTGGCGCATTGCTTCATGTTCATTGCGCGTCTTGAAGTCGATGTTCGCCAATGCATCCAATTCGTTAACGACAATGTCTATGTTGTCACATCCGATTCCTGTACTCAGTGCCGTTATCCTTTTTCCATGGAAAGTTCCGGTTATTGTACGGAACTCACGGTTGGACACTTCGCACTCCACATCCTCAAAGTGGGAAGCAACGAGGGCGACTCGTCCGGGATCACCGACGAGGATTACTTTGTCAGCAAGATTTTCAGGTTTCAGATGCAGGTGGAAGATGCTTCCGTCTTCATTGATAATCAGCTCCGAAGGGGCGAAATATTTTTTCTCCATAGTCTTGAATGATAATTTGGTGATATTGTGATTTGATTGAGTTCAGAAAGCAAAGATAGTAAATAATACAAGAAAATCCAAAGAGAAGTACGGAAAAATCATCATGCAAAGTAAATGTTTCCGATACCATTCATATAAAACAACTTGATACCATAGTCCAAAGGGCAGATAGATTGTCTAAAATGTATAAAGAAAACAGTGGTAATCTAAGGACTTTCCAGAGCACATACTCCCACGAGTGCCCCCTACTCCACTGACGATTTCCACACCCAGACTTCCCCGACACTGAAACGCACAAAGGTTTTGTCGGGCGTATCAAGTTCCTTGACACCCTTTTCTCCGGGCTGCAGAAGGAAAACCTCTCCTGCATTCAACAGCCGAATGACTACAGAGTCCTTGTGTGTCGCCTCATCGGGACGAGGCAGCATATCAAGTGCGGAACTATCGCGAACCCCGAAACAAGGGACCGTAACCGTCACTTCCGTCTTTGTCACATCCCTGAAACCGGCATTTTCCTTATTGGCAGTTTCTATGGCCTTTGATGTCTGACTCTTCTCCATTACCTGCACATTCGAGTCCGCACGATCAGTCGCTACCGCCGTTGTTTTATGATTTTCCATACAGCCACACAGCTGCAGACAGATTACCGGGAGCAATATCCTCATATTCATCATTGCATTCACTTATATGTCAAGTAGAAGACTGAAAACCGAAGTCTGTATGCTTCGTCTACCATCTCATTTGCAAATGCAAAAGTAGTACTTTCCGTACAAACACCGAAAAGAAACCAACAGGAAATACTGCAGATCTCGTATTAATTTTATAAATTTGCATTTCATTTTTATCCCTATTCATTCGATAACAATCACAACATTTATCAATCATGAAACGTAAGACATGGCGTAAATACCATAAATGGCTTGGAATCTTTACCAGCTTTTTCCTTGTAATGTTTTGCCTTTCAGGAATAGTGCTCAATCATCGCAGGTTTTTCGCAGACGTTAATGTCAGTCGTTCTCTGCTGCCTGACCGGTACGCCTTCAAGCAATGGAACAATGGACTGCTACGAGGTACGCTTCGCTGCAAGGATGACCAAGGGCGTGGTGCGGTACTTATCTATGGAGCTGCCGGTATTATCCGGACTGATACGACAGCCTCTCATTTTGCAGAATATAACAAGGGTCTTCCTGCAGGAGCCGACTACCGCCAGATAAGAGGTGTGGTACAGACACGGCAGGGTAAACTCTTTGCAGCCAGCACCATGGGCTTATACAGGCTGGATTCTCATACAGGCTGGCAGTCAGTTCCACTCCCCCAGACGGACGGGAACGAACTTCTTACAGATATAACTACACGGGGAGACACGCTTGTCGTACTCGGCAGGTCCTGTCTGTATATTTCCAGACCACCTTACAAGCAGTTCGCCTGCCTGCAGCTGCAGGCACCTGAGGGCTACGAAGGAAAGACCACCCTCTTCAGGCAGATGTGGATGCTGCACAGTGGAGCACTTTTCGGAGCAGCAGGAAAAATCATAGTCGACGGTATTGCACTCATTCTCATAGTGCTCTGTGTAACAGGGGTCTGGTTCTGGCTGCGTCCACGAAACACGAAAGTACTTCACTGGCACAACAAAACAGGTATAACCACCCTCGTACTGACAATCTTCATTACTTTTACAGGGTGGGCGTTGCGTCCACCTGTCATGATTGCACTTGCCACACACAGTATACGCCCACTTCCTGGCACCACATTGGACAACGACAATCCCTGGTACGATCGGTTGCGTATGATACGCTATGATGAACAGGAACACGAATGGCTACTTTCGACCTCCGAAGGATTCTTCTCCCTGAGATCGTTCAACAGCCGGCCCGAACACCTCACAGCCACACCACCGGTCAGTGTGATGGGACAGACCGTATGGCAGCGCAATGCGCAGGGAGAATGGATCATAGGATCTTTCGACGGACTTTACCGCTGGGATAGACAAACAGGAAAGGTGGCTTTGTACGATGGGACGGTATTTTCCAATCCGACAATACCCGGTACGTCACCAGTTGGCCAGACTATTTCCGGATATAGTTCTGATTTCAAGGGACATGACTGTCAAGTTGACTATTTCAGTGGAACAGACTTTGCCGTTCAACCATCCACTTTCAGACATCTTCCCATATCGTTATGGAATCTCGCCCTTGAAATCCATACCGGGCGTATCTATCTGGGGGCTATCGGCTCTTTTGTCTTCATCTTCATAGTGGGACTGTCTGTCATTGTCGTGTTGTGGTCGGGCAAGAAAATATAAGATATATTCCAAGAGTTCTTTTTCAGATTCTTCCGATAAGACATAGAGTATGTAGAGGCTTATGATGCCCGGCAAATACCAGCATTATATGTCTACAGTAACCGAATACCAATAGATGTCAGTGCTTTCCGATAAACACTTCCCGTATAAGTCGGCCATCGGTGTCTTGCCGTATATGATGGCGACAGGAATAAACGGGCCTTCCCTGCAGATGTGCTGAGGCCCGTCACCTATGGAGCTGTCGGCAGACACCGGTCGTGTTGATGCCTCGCTCCATGCCATCTGTTGCCGGAACGAGAGCGGCTTGTTGCCGGAGGAAACGATCGGAATCGGACAGAATCTCATTTTCCCAAGACCTGTTGTCTTGTTCTGAACTTATGTGTCTATTTCACCACCTTTCCCCTATAATAGGTCTCAAAGGTATCCTCTGCGTATCCATTCTTCAGTACCTTAAAGCTGGAAGTCATGGCACCCTCTATCTTCCGTCCCATATAATAGACTTCAAAGCTGTCTTTGGCATATCCCCAACCTAAGTCCTGGAAGTTCTGCGGACTGTCGCTGATTTTCCGGCCATTGAAGAGTACTGCATTGGAAGTCTTGACATATCCTTCCGGATGGAACGGAGCATAGCTTTCATCAGGATAAGATGGGTAAATCTCTGGAAAAGTACTGCCAGGAACGTTCAGACGGAATGTCAGCGGGTCGACAAAAGGAAGGATGCGGCCTTCATAGTAGACGTTGTATCTGTCTTTGGCGTATCCGTAACCAAGGTCGACAAAGGTCTGCATATCAATTCCAGCAACAGGCTGATGCCCATAGAAGACACCACTCCTATTGAAAGAATAAGGCTGTACCCGATGCGGCGCCTGCGCTATTGCACTGAGCGAAAAGACAGTCATGAAGACGATGCAGCAACTGCAGAATAGGCTGTTGAGGTTTGCTTTTTCCATAATTATTCTTTTTTCAATGTTAGTCTTATGACTGCAAAGATAATCAGAAAAGTTGTCAATCAGCATGGAATAACCCTAAAACAGAAGAGGGAAAATCCTCTTTGTAATGAATAATCAAGATACTTTCATCACATCTGTTTTCAACATTTCAACAAAAGCCTATTTACATTCCAGAGGAAGCAATATCATAGTCCGGTCTGTTTGTTCCGTCCTGCCTGAATCCCCGTCTATGTTCCGCCTATGTAAAGCCACAAATGCAGTTTTACGTGAAAAAGTTTTGCGAAACAGAAACTAATTTGTAAATTAGCGCACGAAAACCTAAACTGTCTGAAAAATTAAATCTACATGAATTATATGGTACGAGAAAAACAAATCATCGAATGTGTCCCCAACTTCAGCGAAGGGCGTAACAAGGAAGTAATCAAGCAGATTACTGATGTGGTGGAACAAATGGAAGGCGTGAAACTTCTGGATGTTGATCCCGGCGAAGCAACCAACCGTACAGTCGTCACCTTCGTTGGTGAACCGTCTGTTGTCGTGGAGACCGCTTTTCGTTGCGTGCAGAAAGCAGCACAGCTTATTGATATGCGGCAGCATCATGGTGCGCATCCACGAATGGGCGCAACAGATGTCCTCCCACTCATTCCTGTTTCGGGTATAACCCTGGAAGAGTGTGCCGTACTTGCACGCCAGCTGGCAGAACGCATTGCCAAAGAGCTGAAAGTACCCTGCTATTGCTACGAAGCAGCTGCCAAAACGCCAGAGCGCAGGAATCTTGCCGTATGCCGCAAGGGAGAGTATGAAGCACTGCCCAAGCGCATGGATGTTACCTCTGAAGTTCCCGACTATGGAGCACGCAAATGGGATGAGCAGATGGCACGGACCGGGTGTACAGCTGTCGGGGCACGTGACTTTCTGATTGCCACCAACTTCAACCTCAATACCACTTCAACACGCCGTGCAAACGCAATTGCCTTTGACGTAAGAGAAAAAGGACGGCCGAAGCGTGAAGGCGGGTCACCGGTAGGCAAGCCGATGAAGGATGAAAACGGCAAAGTCATTATGCTGCCAGGCACATTGAAGGCGACGAAAGCCATTGGCTGGTACATTGACGAATACGGCATAGCACAGGTTTCCATGAACATCACCGACATCAACGTCACCCCACTCCACATTGCCTTTGACGAGGTCTGCCGGTGCGCACAGAACCGTGGAATCCGTGTGACAGGTACAGAAATTGTAGGCCTCATTCCGAAACGTACGCTCATCGAGGCAGGTACATATTTCCTGCGGAAGCAGAACCGATCGACAGGTATTCCCGAGGAAGACATTGTCAAGATTGCCGTCAAATCCATGGGACTGGACGACCTCAAACCATTCAATCCACGAGAGAAAGTGATTGAGTATCTCCTGGAAGATGCCGACAGGGCTCCCAGGCTGGTCGATCTGACGGTAAAGGAGTTTGCAGACGAGACCTCACGGGAGTCGCCGGCTCCTGGCGGCGGCACCATCTCCGCCTATATGGGTGCTCTGGGTGCAGCACTTGGAACCATGGTGGCCAACCTCTCCAGTCATAAGGCAGGATGGGATGCACGCTGGGAAGAGTTCAGCAACTGGGCAGAAAAGGGACAAGCTGTCCAGCAAGAACTCATGTTGCTTGTCGATGAAGATACCGAGGCTTTCAACCGCATCATGGCCGCCTTCGGTCTGCCCAAGGAGACCGAAGAGGAAAAGGCGGCTCGCTCTGCTGCCATACAGAAAGCAACCCTGTTTGCGACCGAAGTGCCTTTGCACACCATGCAGGCTTCTTTCAAAGTCTTCGGACTTTGCCGTGCCATGGCGGAAGAGGGCAATCCCAACAGCGTATCAGATGCCGGAGTCGGCGTGCTGGCTGCCCGTGCGGCAGTGCTTGGTGCTGGACTGAACGTGAAAATCAATGCTTCTGGGCTGAAAGACAAGGCAACAGCGGAACGGCTGATTGCTGAAGCTGACACGTTGATAGCAAAAGCCAAGGAGGCTGAAACGGAAATAATGAAAATCGTCAAAGCCAAGCTGTGAAGAAGTTGAATCCTTTATATATAATAAGGTGAAATCGAACTCGACAGACAGGACAGATATTCATTGGCTGTCCTGTCTGGACAAGACATTTGAAAGATGCCATAAAGATACAGTCTATATTAAAAACAAGTATAAAACACCTGAACAACTATGACAAAAGAAGAGTTTATCAAGGATATTCGTACTGGTATACCGGATTGCTTACCAGATCCACAGCCATACGACAGCACCATCAACCATGCACCGAAACGCAAGGATATACTCACACCAGAAGAAAAGAAACTTGCCCTGCGCAATGCCTTGCGCTACTTTCCCAAAAAGTTCCATGCTACACTGGCTCCAGAGTTTGCAAAGGAACTGCAGAATTACGGACGCATCTATATGTACCGCTTCCGTCCTTCCTACGAAATGTATGCACGTCCCATCGATGAATACCCGCATCGTTCGGAACAGGCGGCTGCCATCATGATGATGATACAGAACAATCTCGACAAGGCCGTCGCACAGCACCCACACGAACTTATTACATACGGTGGTAACGGTGCTGTTTTCCAGAACTGGGCGCAATACCGGCTGGTGATGAAGTATCTCAGCGAAATGACAGATGAACAGACATTGGTTATGTACTCCGGTCACCCGCTTGGTCTTTTCCCATCACACAGAAACGCACCACGTGTAGTGGTGACGAATGGTATGGTCATACCGAACTATTCCAAACCTGACGACTGGGAGCGTGACAATGCATTGGGAGTCAGCCAGTATGGACAGATGACAGCCGGCTCGTATATGTATATCGGTCCGCAGGGTATCGTCCATGGAACTACGATCACCGTTCTGAATGCGGCCCGGAAGCGACTAAAAGATGGGGAAACAAGTATCAAAGGGATGCTTTTCGTCACTTCTGGATTAGGCGGTATGTCTGGGGCACAGCCCAAGGCGGGCAACATTGCCGGCGTTGTCAGCATCACGGCAGAGATCAATCCGCTCGCAGCACAGAAACGGTATGACCAGGGATGGGTGGACGAACTGCACACTTCACTTGATGAATTGATTCCTGCTGCTTTAAAAGCTGTTGAAGAGAAACGCACTGTCTCCATGGCTTATGTAGGAAATGCAGTCGACCTCTGGGAACGGTTGGCCGAGAAGGAGATACACGTTGATTTGGGGAGTGACCAGACATCACTGCACAATCCTTGGGCAGGCGGCTACTATCCTGTGGGACTTAGTCTGGAAGAATCGAAGCGCATGATGGCAGAAGAACCGCAATTGTTCAAAGAAAAGGTTCAGGCTTCCTTGCGCCGTCAGGTAGCTGCCATCAACAAACTGACGGAAAAAGGAATGTATTTCTTCGATTACGGCAATGCTTTCCTACTGGAGTCAAGCCGTGCAGGAGCTGATATTCTAAAGGAAGATGGGAGGTTCCGTTATCCGTCTTATGTGCAGGATATCATGGGACCGATGTTCTTCGACTATGGCTTCGGACCGTTCCGCTGGGTTTGTTCGTCCTGTGACCCGAAAGACCTGGAAACATCCGACCGCATAGCGACAGCCGTGTTGGAAAAGATACGGAAGACGGCAACACCTGACATTCTGGGACAGCTGGACGACAACATCCACTGGATAAAGGAAGCCGGAAGAAACCATCTGGTTGTCGGCTCGCAGGCACGCATCCTCTATGCCGACTGTGAGGGGCGCATGAAGATTGCTCTGGCATTCAATGAAGCAATACGCAGAGGAGAGATTTCACGTCCTATTGTTCTCGGCCGCGACCATCATGATGTGTCAGGTACAGATTCTCCTTTCCGTGAGACTTCCAACATTTACGACGGATCCCAGTTCTGTGCTGACATGGCTGTACAGAACGTCATTGGCGACTCTTTCCGTGGGGCAACATGGGTGTCAATCCATAACGGTGGCGGTGTTGGTTGGGGAGAAGTCATCAACGGTGGCTTTGGTATGGTAATCGACGGTAGTGAAGAGGCCGAACGCCATATCCGTCAGATGCTCCTTTGGGATATCAACAACGGTATCGCACGACGCAGCTGGGCACGCAATACCGGTTCGATAGATGCCATCCGAAGAGAGATGGAACGTACCCCGGGACTCTGCGTAACTCTGCCTAACCTTGTCGATGACGACACAATCAACACAGCATTCTAATCAACAGAATCTATTCTTCTAAACTATAAAAAACTATGGACAAAATTCATCAAATCAGTGCCACTCATCTGGCAATAGAACAAATCGGTGAAATCATTAAAAAGAGTATCCGGCTTGAACTTTCAGAAGATGCCCGCCAGCGTATTATCCGTTGCAGAACATACCTCGACAAAAAGATAATGGAATCTGAAACACCTATCTATGGGGTGACAACAGGTTTCGGATCGCTCTGTAAGATTTCCATCGACAAAGACAGTCTGTCTCAGCTGCAAAAAAATCTTGTCATGTCCCATGCCTGTGGTGTGGGCGACCGTATTCCCAACGAGATTGTAAAAATCATGCTACTGCTCAAAATCCAGTCACTTAGCTATGGTTATTCCGGCTGTCAGCTACAGACTGTCGAGCGGCTGATAGACTTCTTCAATAATGACATTTTCCCCATCGTGTATATGCAAGGCTCACTGGGTGCATCAGGCGATCTTGTCCCACTGGCACACCTCTCTTTGCCACTTATCGGAATGGGAGAAGTTGAATATAGAGGGGAAGTCCTTTCCGGAGCAGACATACTGAAGAGAATGGGCTGGGAACCCATCGAACTTGTGTCCAAAGAGGGACTTGCCCTGCTCAACGGAACACAGAACATGAATGCTTTTGCCGTATGGTCATTGCTCCAGAGTGAACGTCTGAGCAAATGGGCAGACATCATTGGTACAATGTCCCTCGAAGCCTATGATGGACGAATAGAGCCTTTCACACATGCTGTCCATGCCGTACGTCCACACAAGGGACAGATAGAAACTGCTGCACGGATACGAGAACTCCTCGAAGGCAGTGAACTCATCAGCCAGCCGAAAGTAAACGTGCAGGACCCCTATTCCTTCCGTTGTATGCCGCAGGTACATGGTGCATCGAAAGACACTATTGCCTATGTGAAATCGGTGATTGACATAGAGGTGAATGCTGCTACGGACAATCCGACCGTCTGCCCGGATGATGACCTTGTCATCTCTGCCGGGAACTTCCACGGCGAACCTATCGCACAGCCGATGGACTTCCTCGCCATTGCCTTGTGTGAACTGAGCAATATCTCAGAAAGACGTATTTACAAGCTCGTATCAGGAACCCGCAATCTGCCGAGTTTCCTCGTGGCAAAACCGGGTGTGAACAGCGGATTCATGATCCCGCAGTACACGGCAGCATCTATCGTCAGCCAGAGCAAGACCTATTGTACGCCTGCTTCTGTTGACAGCATTCCATCGTCACAGGGACAGGAAGATCATGTCAGCATGGGAGCCAATGCAGCTACAAAGCTCTATCAGGTCGTATTGAATACCGAGCGTGTGCTTGCCATAGAACTTTTCAATGCAGCCCAGGCACTTGAATTCCGCCGACCGCTGAAGTCTTCTCCTGCCATCGAGGCTGTCCATAAAGCCTATCGGGAAGATGTCCCCTTCATTGATACAGACGAATTTATGGCCCCCTACATTGCTAAGTCCATTGAATTCTTACGGAAATAAAGAAAGGGACTGTATCAGAAGGAAAGGATAAGATTTCTGATACAGTCCCATTCATCTGATATTCTCATATATCCATAACTAACATAGACCAGAGAAATCACATGAGATGAAAAGGCGATTGATAATAAACATCGGTTTGCTTGCCGGTATAGGGCATGACGGAAGAATCTGTCTGAAAGGAAAGGAAATGGGCGCGCTGCATACACTCCTGAATGCCTATCTTGTTGTAGAAGACGGACACTTCACTGATTATGGGAAAATGGAAGACTGTCCGCTTCCAGCTGACAACGTAGAAGTCATTGATGCGAAAGGCGGTGCAGTACTACCTTCATGGTGCGACTCACATACCCATATTGTCTACGCAGGAAGTCGTGAGCAAGAGTTTGTCGATAAAATCCGTGGACTAAGCTATGCGGAAATTGCCCGTCGGGGCGGCGGTATTCTCAATTCCGCCGACCGCTTACATGAGCTGGGTGAAGATGAACTGTATCTGCAGGCGATGAAACGTGTTGATGAAGTTATCAGGAAAGGAACAGGATGTGTAGAAATAAAAAGCGGCTATGGACTTAATACTGAAGACGAACTGAAGATGCTCCGTGTAATCCGCCGAATCAAGGCGACGACACCGCTGAAGGTTGTTTCCACTTTCCTTGGCGCGCATGCTGTACCACGTTCTTATAAAGACCGACAGGAAGAATATGTAGACATGATAGTCAACGACATGATACCGGCTGTAGGGACAGAGAAGCTGGCAGATTTCATTGATGTGTTCTGTGATACGGGATTCTTCACACCTGAAGAGACTGCACGGATTCTGGAGGCGGGGGCGGCTTATGGGATGCAACCGAAGATACATGCAGACGAGCTGGCCTCATCGGGAGGAGTGGAAGTCGGTGTAGAACACAATGCACTGTCAGTAGACCATCTGGAGAGTATGGTGGAGGCGGAAATCCAGCTGTTAAAAGACAGCCATACCATCCCCACTGCACTTCCAGGAACATCTTTTTTCTTGAATATGCCTTTCGCACCAGGACGGAGGATGATAGACGAAGGACTGCCGCTTGCGGTCGCCAGTGATTATAATCCTGGCTCGACACCATCGGGAGACATGAAGCTCATTGTTTCTCTAAGCTGCATCAAGATGCGTCTGCTGCCGGCCGAAGCCATCAATGCTGCAACGCTGAATGGGGCATGTGCCATGGGGGTGAGCAGGGAATATGGGACTATAACAAGGGGGAAAGTTGCCAATTTCTTCATAACAGAACCTATTCCGTCCATCGACTACATCCCTTACGCATATACTACACCTATCATACAGCGCACATTCCTGCAAGGTGAAGAATACGTATAGGAGAACTTGTAGAATAACCGGACAAGGATAGCTCTACTGCACGCATATAGATTTGTTGGACAAACGTGTATGACCGGTTGGGAATTTCCGTACAATTCTATTAATTGGCAATATCTGTGCAGTTGTCTGCACGGGCGGCAGTCTTCACTTGTATAGAGAGTATTAGAAAGGACATACGGATTGGATTACCTTAGTTTCCATTGCATTAAATCTTTATAGGAAACTTTGAAAAAGTAAAGTCCACAGACTCCTTTTGGGAATCTGTGGACTTATCTTTTGGTAACGAGGAAAATTAAGCCTCAGCAGGGGTTTCCTCTGCAGGAGCTTCAGGAGCTGCGTTTTCAGCAGCCTGGGCAGCCTCGGCCTCGGCTTTTGCAGCAGCAGCGGCAGCTTTCTTCTCAGCTACTTTCTTGGCAATAGCCTCATTAACTTTCTTTTCTGCCTCAAGGTTCCGTGCAGCAGCAGCTTTCTTGTCGTCGGACACTTTCTTCTCAACAGCTTCGGTAGCTGCGACTTTCGTCTGCTTCCAAGCATCAAACTTCTGCTGACATGCAGCCTCATCAAATGCGCCCTTCTTAACTCCTCCACGGAGATGCTTCATCATGTAAACACCTTCACCCTTGAGGATGTTGCGGACAGTGTCAGTTGGCTGAGCACCGATCTCAACCCAGTAGAGAGCACGGTCAAAATTCAAATCTACTGTGGCCGGATTGGTATTAGGATTATAAGTACCAATCTTCTCAGTAAACTTACCATCACGTGGTGCACGAGCGTCAGCGATTACGATGCTGTAGAAGGCATAGTTCTTACGACCGCCACGCTGCAATCTGATTTTTGTTGCCATAATTTTTTATAATATAAAAGGTTTGAATTTAAATGCCGCCATCTCGTGACAGCGGCTGCAAAGGTACTTCTTTTTTCCTTGATTTCCAAGCAATCTGATGATTATTATGGGAAGTCCTAATAAATTTATACCGTGTAAACTTATAAAAAGGGGATGTATAAAAAGGACAAATCATGCTTATTCCACATTCCACATTCCACATTAGTCCGGTAAACATTTCCCGTGTAAGTGCGTCATCAGCGTCTTACTATATGATGACGACAGGATTGAACAGGCCCTCTCTGCTGATGTGCTGACGCCCGTCACTTATGGAGTTGCCGGCAGACACCAGTCGTGTTGTCGCCCCGCTCCTTGTAATATATTGCCGGGATGGAACCGGATTGCAGCTGAATAAGAGCTGTACCGACAGAGCTTATTTGATCCGAGGGCTTATATTTCCGAAAGCAATGCGGAATCGTCTGTTCAAAAGATAGTACACATGGAGAACCATGCTGTCTAAGTTTTATCGGACAGCATTCAATAAATATATGTGCAGGAAAAGAAAATGTATGAATTCGGTAGACGGCCAGTCCTCCGCATTAAAGCCATATACGATACGAGAGATGTCTGCATATTTAACGGTAGAACCCAACGTTACGCCTTTCCGCAAGCAATCCGCCTTTGCTCTTATTCCAGTAGAAAGGTTTCAAATCAAGCATCCCAGATTCTCATACATCCAGATAGGTTGCTTTCATCCCATGCGAGAAAAACCGGTCTTCATCACCTGACCGTAATATGGAAACACCCCTGATGCTTTTCATGCTTGATAAAACAGCGTCCTTGTGATCGCAAATCGTTCAGGACTTCGCTCAACACCCATTTCAGCGTATCATTTCTTACCGGGCGAGTGACAGAAGCATACTTGTTGTAAGCTATATCAAACGTCGTTCCATACAGATGACAGCTGTTTTCCGTTGCATTATGATTGTGCCGGCGCAGTTTTTCCACATCTTCTTTCGTTCTCAGCACACTCGATATCAAAAGTTTGTTTATGGGAACTCCCTTCGTCTGCAGACTGTCCATGAAGTTACGGGCAATATCCTGAAGCAGGATAGCCGCACGTGGAACGAGGTAAGGAACACTGCTGCTCAGCCTCTTCATGTTATAATAAGGATTGCTCCCTATGTAAACCAGTTCGCTCATACGCTTCTCCGCATCGGAACGGTCTGCAACCGGTTTTACTCCATAACGCAGTGCAGCATCCAACTGCTGAGGCTGGGAATCCGGAAAACTCTCATCATAATCCCTCACACCTATTATCCTGTTCTTCTTTAGGCTTCCATCTGCATTGAAGAAATGGGACAGTTGCGTATTTCCTGCTATCGACTGTGATGCTATCTTGACCGAGTCAGATTTCTCCCGACTGCATACTCCGTTTCCTTCCCTATCATACGGCTTCTCTATCCAGCGGTCACTGGCAACCGACGGAAACAACAGCCTTACGGCTGCCAGGAAAAGAGTCGTTGCGATAAATCCTAATAAAAAGCGTTTCTTTGTTATCTTTGATGTTCGTTTCATTGACAAAAAATAAACCGTAAACAACGGTACACACCGGTAAATAAAAGAATGTAAAATCCTGAAACTAATATGATTGACAGACTCGCTCCATAACCATCTATAGGAAAAAGGAGACGGAAGTCCACATCCCTTGGATAAATCTATAAAACTATCGTTCCACTGGAGCTGGTCGGCATCTACTCTGCATAATAATAAGCAGCATAACTACCCGGTTTATAGGGCGGCTTGAGTTTCAGCCCTTTCTGCCGGAGGGAGAATATATGACAGGCTTCCCGATAATAATCCGGACGAAGGCTGTCAACCGGATAATACCGTGGAAGATACCTGACAAAGTCGTGAAGATTCCGGTCCAACAGGAAACCAACCAGCTGATAATTGGCCGAATTACGTGTAACCTTAAACAACACACTGTCTGGCTGTAACCATGAATGGACTTTTCCTGGACGCAGTGTTCGTGAACCGCCCATTAACGGGTAGTAAAAAAGGCTGTCAGCCAGATGCCCTCTTCGTGCTACAGCATAGACAGTAAGCATGGAAGTCACGGAGTCGGTATGTGGCATTGTCCTTACGATGTTTAATGCGCCAGAATAATCCTTCCGGTCAATCATCGATTCGACCTTGGCACGTTGATGGAAATGCCTGTCGGTATTGCTGAAGAGACTGGTGAAAAGGAAGAAGGCCAGGAAGATAAGCAGACTGACCCAGGTCAGCTGAGAGAATGCCCCACGACTGCGCAATTCGGACTCATAAGGTTCAAAACGCTTGACGGACACTACTACCAGTACATAGACAGCAAGCAGCAATGGAATACCCCACCCCCAGTTGCCTATTGTGACACCACAGGCAGAAGGACGTATGTCGGACAAGACTGTCAGAACAAGAAAAGAGGGGAAGTAAGTCAGTGCAAAGCCCCGTTTGGATAATCTCACCAGAGAACTGACTCCAGTCTGCAACAGCTTCAAAGTGAAAGTTATCAACAGAGCACCCGCAAGCGGACTGTAGAAAGTCTGCCCTCCGGAAGCAAGATGCTGCGTGACCGTCATCACATCTGCCTGAAAGAAGAACAGATAACAGAATGAAAAAGCACAGAACAGCACCGAGCAGACAATATGCACAAACTTACTTTCCATCATTAGATATTATTTCTTTCTCAGCACAACAGCACTGCGGGCCGGAATATAGAGTTTCAGCCAGCCTTTATGCTGGTCGGCATAGAGCGAATCGGCATTGGTCAGGTGCTCGACAGTATCATCGGCAAAACCATAGCCACCGAATTTTCTGGCATCAGTATTCAGGACCACATGATAGGACCCTTCCGGAACCAGAAAGCCATAATCTGAATAAGAACGTGTCGGTGAGAAGTTGAATACGAAGACCAGATCTCCTCTGCTGAAAGCCAGAATCTGGTCGCCATCATTATGCCATATCTCCTGGACAGGTGTATCGTTGAAGTTCTTTTCACTCTTGATGACCGTCAGCATTTCACGGTCGAAATCGCCAAGATAATGATAACAAAGCTCCTTGTTGTCCACCAGATTCCATTGTCTGCGGGCGTACTTATAGCTCCATCCATTGCCTTCACGCGGGAAGTCGATCCACTCCGGATGTCCGAATTCATTGCCCATGAAATTCAGATAACCGCCGTTGATGGCTGCTGCCGTAGCAAGACGGATCATCTTGTGCAGGGCTATGCCACGGTGTACCATTTCTGTCTCGTCTCCCTTCCGGAAGTGCCAGTACATATCCGAGTCCACCAGACGGAAGATGATTGTCTTGTCGCCCACCAGTGCCTGATCATGCGACTCGCAGTAAGAGATGGTCTTCTCGTCCACACGACGGTTTTTGATTTCCCAGAAGATGGACGACGGCTTCCATGCCTCATCGGGCAGTTCCTTGATGGTTTTGATCCAGTAGTCAGGGATGTTCATGGCCATGCGATAGTCGAAGCCATAACCGCCATCCTCAAACCGGGCAGCCAGACCGGGCATGCCCGATACCTCTTCTGCAATGGTAAGCGCATACTTGTTGACTTCATGGATAAGGCAGTTGGCCAAAGTAAGGTAGCAGATGGCATTATCATCTTCATGTCCGTTGAAGTAATCACCATAGTTGCAGAAAGCCTCTCCCAGTCCATGGCTGTAATAAAGCATAGAAGTGACACCATCAAAGCGGAAACCGTCGAAATGATACTCTTCCAGCCAGTATTTGCAGTTGGAGAGGAGGAAGTGAAGAACCTCATCCTTGCCATAGTCAAAGCAGAGTGAATCCCAGGCCGGATGCTCATGACGGTCGCCCGGATAGAAGTATTGGTTGGGGTCGCCGGCCAGATTGCCCAGTCCCTCGACCTCATTCTTAACCGCATGGGAGTGGACAATGTCCATGATGACGGCAAGACCGTTTCTGTGCGCCTCGTCAATCAGGGCTTTCAGCTCTTCGGGTGTGCCGAAACGTGAACTGGCAGCAAAGAAGGAACTTACATGATAGCCAAAACTGCCATAGTAGGGATGTTCCTGTATGGCCATAATCTGAATGGCATTGTAGCCATCCTTGATGATACGCGGCAATACTTTCTCCCGGAACTCGTTGTAAGAACCGACTTTTTCTGCATCCTGCGCCATGCCGATATGGCACTCGTAAATCAGCAGGGGCGAAGTCTGGGGTTTGAAGGTCTTTCTCTTCCAGATGTATGGTTTCTCCGGTGCCCATACCTGTGCAGAGAAAATCTTGCTTGTTTCGTCCTGTACAACCCGCTGCGCCCAGGCAGGAATACGCTCCCCTTCTCCGCCGGTCCAATGAACCCGCATTTTGTAGAACTGACCGTGCTGCATTGCAGAGGGCGGAAGCATAAGCTCCCAGTTGCCTGTTCCTTCTATCTTATGGCAAAGATAGCTTTTCGTCTCCTTCCAGTCATTGAAGTCACCGACAAGATAGATGGCCGTTGCATTAGGCGCCCATTCACGGAACACCCATCCGTCGGCTGTACGGTGCAACCCATAGTAGTTGTATCCATTTGCGAAGTCAGAGAGCGACTGTCTGCCATTCTGCGTGAGCTGGCTCATCTTCCAAAGTGCATGTTCATGACGTCCACGGATTGCATCCTCATAAGGAGCCAGGTAGGCATCATTCTTTACGAGTCCGACATGGGTGTACTCTGCCGTATTCTCTACTTTCGTCTTTCTGGCAGAAGGCGTCCTGACAGGAGTCTTCTTGGTTGTAGTCTTCTTTGTTGCCATGGTGAAAAAGCTTTATGTTTTTTGTTATATTTTATAAAGACTAATTTGTATAGCGTTTTCCATTCTCATAATGGCCGCTTGCTGTCACTTTCCCGTTCTTGTCCCGTTCTATGAATTTCCCATCACGACGGTCATCACGATAACTGCCTTCAAAGCGTATGCCCGTAGCAGATTCCTCGACAGCACTTCCGTTACGTTTCCCATTGTGATAGCTGCCACGGAACTTACTGCCGTCGGCATAATGGATAATAACGAGACCTTCAACGACACCGTTCCTGAACTGCCCTTCATAGATATCCATGTTCTTCTTTGTCAGCTTTCCTTGTCCGTTCTGTACGCCTTTTTCCCAATATCCTGTATAAATGTCCCCATTGTGCCACGACATCGTACCGAACCCGGACTTGAGGCCTTTCAGGAAATGCCCGGAATACTGGTCACCGTTTTTATAACGGAAAATCCCCTGTCCTGTGCGTTCCCCATCCACGTATTCTCCTTCATAGCTCTCACCGTCCTTGAATTTATAGATGCCTTTTCCGTTCTGCAGGTCATTTTTCCACTCGCCGTTATACTCGTCACCATCTGCATAGATATAGATTCCCTTTCCCTCTTTCAGGTTATTCACCCAGTCTCCCGTGAACGAAGACCGGTCCGGCCAGCAGAATCGGCCGTGTCCGTTCTTCATGTCATTCTTCCATGAACCATCGTAGAAAGCGCCATTGGCGAAAATATATTTTCCTTCACCGCTGCGTTTGTCATGGTCCCAGTTCCCGACATATTTGTCACCATTGTAATAATACATCGTACCCTGCCCCTGCTGATAGTCCTTATACCACAGACCGTCATAACGGTTACCGTTGGAGAAGTAGTAGACCCCCTGTCCGTGCTGCTGGTCCTGGAACCACTGCCCGGTATATTTCTCACCATCGGAAAAGGTATAGGTTCCTTCTCCCTGCCGAAAGCCTTTCATATATTCCCCCTCGTAGACATTTCCTTTCTTGTAAACCGTCTTGCCTCTGCCGTTCGGTTTTCCACGGAACATCTGTCCATGGTAACGGCCTCCATCCCTTGTCGTGCAGTCTCCAATTTCTATCTTCTGCGCAAAGAGACAGGAAGGGATAAAAAACAACAATATGATAATATGCAGATTTCTCACGCCATTTCGGTTTTAAGTCCATTTAAATTGAATATAACCTTAATGCAAAGATACCCATTTCCATCGAAAACAGCAAATTTATAAATCTTTTTTAAGCAATAGTCGTTGGCAGATTCTTATGACAAATACACATATACCAGAGGTTGCCATCCCGTCTGTATTCCCGTCACATCATAAAAAGTGCAGCTTAATTGCCAACACTTTGTTCATATTCCAATATTTTTATCTGCAGTTCCGCATAAGTTTCCGTCTACCGGTCGCAGCATTGCTGATATTTCCGTTGTACATCCGGCAAGTCGTTCATTGTCACCGTTCCTGCCTGATGGATGTTGCTACAGGAAACAGAAGAGAAACATCATACGGTTGGTATTACGCTTCCCAGTTTTGTGTTTCCTCAAAGTTATCTGACCGTTATCAGTAAAAAAATCCGGTAAGACGGCAAATGAGTGGATACAGGAATATAAATTATATGCCATAACAAACTGTCTTCGTACGACAGATCTTAGCAGCAAGGAAATCAGAAACATAATGGTTTTCCCGACCACAAGTTTCTTCGGCAAATAGTCAAGGGTTATCCTGCTGGCTGCAGCCTGCTTGAATACAGAAAGAGGAGAAAAATATGGTAGACGGTCTCATTTTCAGCTGCGTCTTGTCATTTCGCAAGAGGTTCAACCGGCCATAGCCATGTAGCTTGCAGCTATGCAGAAGTCACGCACTATGTTTTGTCCTGAAAGTTTACCGTGTCTTGTCTTTCTTCTATCCATGTCCTTCCCGACACATCAGGCAGGACCGTCGGCAAATGAGGAACACTTTTTTTGATAAATGTAACTCGCTAATTTACAATGGGTTTCATGTCGCATGAGAAAAGGTGCTTACTTGCATCGCAAACAGGCATCAGTTGGCATACAAGTAAGCACTACTTGGAGTGTAAGTAGGCGTTGATTGGAACGCAGGTAACGGCTGGTTGCAAGACACTGTATCCCAGTCATGTCTTCAGCAGGCGTTCTGATACATGAAAAAGGGGCGTTCTTATGAATACAATGTAAAGTTCTTTCTTTATCAGACGCTTAATAAGAAAGACGCATGGCAGGTTCTAACAGTCACACATCATGCTACCCTGACAACACTGCCGGACCGTTTTCAGAAAGCTGATCTCCATCCGGTGCAAACACTTCACTCTCCATCGCGGCAATCGTGTCGATACAGATCAGCTTGCCGTCATCCATCCGTATCATACGTCCACGTTCATCAATTTCCCTGACAATACCGGTGGCTATCATATATTTCCCACCTGATTTTTTCATATCTGGCTGGAAATAGGTAATCGAGACAACAGGATGTTCGGTCAGACGAGAGGAGAGACACGAGAGCTTGCGGTCGAGCAGCTGCCGGTCATCCTCCATCAGTTCCGCCTCCCGAACCGTACAGCGTGCCGTCTCGGCTATCGCTTCCTCATAGCCGGAAAGAGCAGCAAAAGGGGCGAACTGCGCTGCCCGACTATAGAGACTCATCTGTGGATGTCGCCTCGAAACGTGATGGGGAAGGTTGATAATGTCATCGTAATTACTGTCTGTCATGCCTTGTGCCCTCCTATCTGCCGGTTCCGATCCTTTGCCGTAGATCCTTCTTCAAAGTTCAGACCACGGAGCAGGGCGTTCTTTCCGAATCTTTTTTTGATATTGATGATTGTCTCCTGCATCCTGCGTTCGCGGGTCAACAGTGTTTCTTCCTCCTTCCTGCGCTTCCTTACGGCCTCATAATCCGTGAACATATCCAGTTCGACAGGTGCGGATGCAGCCTGCATCACTTGTTCTTCACAAACGACATGATTGGTAGAGATATTGAGCCTCCTGATGAGAAGTCTGCGGTCTGCAATTTCGTCATAAAGGGATAGGGCTGCCTTGGCAATCAGCTTCGATGAAGACGTGAAGCGGTGAAGAGCAGCCGACCCATGAGCGCTTCTCGGGACCTTCCGGCCGTACCAGTCGACAGAGACCGGTCCTGTATATTCTCGCCCTGTCTGTAAGATGAGACTCTCACGGTCGTAGCCTATGGAAAGTACCAGCTGGTCGGCTACACAACGCTTCTCCACTAACTCCAAAGCGATAGCATCTGCCATTTCCTGCACGATGATTCTCGCCTTGTGGAAATCGTAAGCTTCTTGCAGTACCTGTCCGCTGCTCATCGAACTGTTTTCAGGCCGATAGGCTTTAATCATATCCATCGTACAGGGTTCCCATCCCCAGGCATGATCGATGAGCAGTTCGGCATTTACACCGAAAATCTTGTATAACAGTTCTTCTTGTTCGATGGAACAGCGGGCGATTTTCCCCATCGTGTCAATACCGTATGCCTGCAACCGTCGTGCGGTTCCTCTTCCTACACGCCAGAAGTCGGTAAGCGGCTGATGGTTCCACAGTTTCTCTCTGTAGCCCTGCTCGTCCAGCTCGGCAATGCGCACACCGTCCTTGTCGGCCGGGATATGCTTGGCGACGATATCCATTGCCACCTTGCAGAGATACAGATTCGTTCCGATGCCTGCCGTCGCCGTGATGCCCGTCTCACGTAGCACGTCATGGATCATCTTCATTGCCAGTTCGTGCGCTGTCATCCTGTAGCTGTAAAGATAAGCCGTTGCATCTATGAAGACTTCATCAATCGAATAGACATGAATATCCTCTGGTGCAATATAACGCAGGTAGATATTATATATCTGTGCGCTGTGCCGGATATAGTGTGCCATCCGAGGAACAGCGGCAATATAGTCTGCTTCCCAGTCCGGATGCAGCTCCAGTTCTTTCGCATTGCACGACTTTTCCGTCAATGTCTTCCCAGCCAGTTCCCTCCGTCTTCCGTTGACATCTCTCAGACACTGGATTACCTCAAACAGACGTGCGCGTCCAGGAATCCCATAGGACTTCAGTGAAGGAGATACGGCCAGACATATAGTCTTCTCCGTCCGGCTGACATCTGCAACGACAAGATTAGTCGTCAGCGGATCAAGTCCTCGCTCTGCACACTCCACACTGGCATAGAACGATTTGAGGTCTATGGCAATGTAGGTTTTCTTGTCTTCTCCGGCTTCTGTAGTCAACGCTGATAGTCCCTTGCAGTGTACGTCACATCAAACAGCACTTTCGATGGAAACTTCCCGGAATGATAGGTATATCTGAAGCTGAAGCCGGCATCCTTATACCCCTTGGTTCCCGGATCTCTTTTCAAAGCCTCACCCAAAGCCTTCCGCAGTTCTGACTTTCTTGCAGCAACAGCCTGTCCGTTGTCGGCTGTCCCCAGGAGCGTATGGTAGTAATGGATGGTACGGGACGACGGCTCGAATACCATACTGTCCATCCTTGTATTGTTCACCTCGGGAGTCGGGCATCTCTTCGCCGTATATTCCTTACATTCCCGTGCCGCTCTGTCTTCCAGAGTACGGTGGCAGGCAGAGAGTGTCAACGGGAGCAGTGCGGCATAAAGCCATTGTTTCTTTCTCATTCGATTAATATTAAAAGCAGACCGGAGTACCTGTGCAAAGCTGTTGATGCACAGTTATTCCTCACCGCATATACGTTGCAAAGTTAATAAAAATTAGGCAATTTCTTATTTTCACGTTCTTAATTCTCAATAATAATGACTATATTTGCACTTTGAATTTATAGACAAACGGATGAATCATATAAGGAATTTCTGCATTATTGCCCATATTGACCATGGCAAATCTACTTTGGCCGACCGTCTTCTTGAACATACCCAGACGATCAGAATAACAGAAGGGCAGATGCTTGACGATATGGATCTGGAACGCGAACGAGGCATTACCATCAAGAGCCACGCCATTCAGATGGAGTACACTTCAGGAAAGGAGAAATATATTCTGAATCTTATTGACACGCCGGGACACGTCGACTTCTCCTATGAGGTCTCGAGGAGCATTGCAGCCTGCGAAGGAGCATTGCTCATCGTGGATGCGACCCAGGGCGTACAGGCACAGACTATTTCCAATCTCTATATGGCCATCGACCATAATCTGGAAATCATCCCCGTCATCAACAAGATAGACATGCCTAATGCCATGCCGGAAGAGGTGGAAGACGAAATCGTCGACCTCATAGGATGCGAACCGGAAGACATCATCCGTGCCAGCGGAAAGACCGGCGAAGGCGTACCGGAGATACTTGAAGCCATCGTCAGGCGCATACCAGCTCCGAAGGGGGACGTGAAGGCACCGCTGCAGGCTCTCATCTTCGATTCCATCTTCAACTCTTTCCGCGGTATCATCACACTCTGCAAGGTCGAGAACGGCGTTATTAAAAAAGGTGACAAGGTGAAGTTCGTGCAGACAGGCATGGAATATACTGCCGATGAGGTGGGAGTATTGAAGATGGACATGATTCCTTCCCCGCAGCTGTCAACCGGCGAAGTCGGGTATATCATCTCGGGCATCAAGACTGCCACAGAGGTGAAAGTAGGCGACACCGTTACCCATATCGACACCCCATGCGAACACGCCATCGAAGGATTTCAGGAGGTGAAGCCGATGGTGTTCGCCGGTGTCTACCCTATCGATCCGAATGACTACGAGAATCTCCGTGCTTCTCTGGAAAAGCTCCAGCTCAATGATGCATCGCTGACTTTTCAGCCGGAAAGTTCACAGGCATTGGGATTCGGTTTCCGCTGCGGCTTCTTGGGACTGCTCCACATGGAAATCGTACAGGAACGTCTCGACCGCGAATTCAACATGGACGTCATCACCACCGTACCCAACGTAAGCTACAAGGTATATGACAAGCAGGGGAACGAAAAAGAGGTACACAATCCATCCGGTCTGCCCGACCAGACGATGATCGACCATATCGAAGAGCCTTACATCAAGGCTTCCATCATTACATCCAGCGAATACATCGGGCCGATTATGACACTTTGCCTTGACAAACGGGGCGAGCTTGTCAGTCAGAACTATGTGAGCGGCAACCGCCTGGAACTCATCTTCATGATTCCGCTGGGCGAGATTGTAATCGACTTCTACGACAAACTGAAGAGCATCTCCAAGGGATATGCCTCCTTCGACTATCATATCGACTCGTTCCGCCCGTCCAAACTGGCGAAACTTGACATCCTGCTGAACGGAGAGCCGGTTGATGCTCTGTCTACTCTGACCCACGAGAGTAATGCCGTCGTCTTCGGCAGGAGAATGTGCGAGAAACTGAAAGACCTGATTCCCCGCCAGCAGTTCGACATTGCCATCCAGGCAGCCATCGGTGCAAAGATTGTTGCCAGAGAGACCGTAAAACAAGTGCGTAAGGATGTGACGGCCAAATGCTACGGCGGTGATATCAGCCGGAAACGCAAGCTCCTGGAGAAGCAGAAGAAAGGTAAGAAACGCATGAAGCAGATTGGAAACGTACAGGTTCCACAGAAGGCATTCCTTGCCGTATTGAAGTTGGACTAAAGAAAAAAGAGAAACAAGAAAGGAAAGGAAAAATGAAAGAATTGGTAAACGATACAAGAGATATAGCACGCGAACTGGCGCGTAAATACAGTACAATGACCCACGAAGAACTGGATGTATTGGAAAGTATCCTCGTACCAATGAAATTCGCCAAAGGACAGATGATCCTCAGTGAAGGGGAAACCTGCAAGCATTTCTATTACATAGAACGGGGCCTCATCCGCCAGTTCTATTTCAAAAACGGCAAGCAGATCACTGAACACTTAGGAGAGGACCGGACCATCTTCATGTGCATTGAGAGTCTCTTCCGCGAAGAGCCTACGAGATTGCAGGTGGAAGCACTGGAGCCGACACTCGTCTATGCACTGCCCAAACAGAAGCTGGAGCAGGTGGCTCTCCACAATGTCAACATACAGATTCTCTACCGCAAGATACTGGAAGAGAGTCTCATCACCTCGCAGATACATGCCGACCTCGTGCGCTTCGAGACGGCACAGGCACGTTATAAACGGATGTGCAAGCTCAATCCGCAGGTCGTCCTCCGTGCTCCGCTTGTCTATATCGCCAGCTATCTGCAAATGACCCCCGAAACATTAAGCCGTGTACGTTCGTCGACATTGCTTGATGACTAAGTCGACATTGCCTGATGACTTTAGCTGATGACGACCAAGACAAAAGAAAAATCTTTCTACCTTGCAGAATCTTCTAAGGTAGAAAGATTTTTTCGCCATCTTGTCCCGTTCCCGTTCTCCCTTCATTGACTGCCGGGAACGCCCCGGCAGCAGGAGAATAATCATCCGCCATAATGACTGTGTATCATCTTTTCAGGATAAAAAGCAGGCACTTCTTCTCATTCATCTGCAGAATAATAAGGAGGCTGCCATCTCATCTCTTTACATAATGACAAGTTATATAACGACAAGGTGCTCTTTACATAACGACAGGATGATGTATGAGCAAGACGACTTGCTGACAGCACACGTCCTGGCAGAAAGATGGGGCTTCTTTTCCGACAATGGACAATGTCAGAATATAGGGCTATTCGGTGTAGAGGAACCGCTTGATGGATTTCTTGGGTGTCTTCTCGAACTCTTCCTCCTGGATTCTTATTTCAGCCACCTTGCAATAGGCCGGGACAATAGCATTCAGCTGCGTACGATTCTCCTCCATGATATTCTTAATATCTTCTGCATTAAGACCCAGGTTCTGGGCTTCGTCATAGTCAGGATGAACCAGCCCGACGAGCTTCTCGCCACTTTGAATAACCAGGCATTCATTGACCAGCGGCAGTGAGTTCAGCTTGTCTTCAATCTCCTCCGGATAAATATTCTGACCGTTGCTTCCAAGAAGCATATTCTTCGAACGTCCCTTGATAAACACGTTTCCGTCATCGTCCATCAGGCCAAGGTCGCCCGTGTGGAACCACCCCTCTTTGTCAATCGTCCGGGCAGTATCTGCTTCATTCTTATAGTAACCCAAAAGCACGTTAGGACCTTTCGTAAGGATTTCACCAGGCACATGAGACGGGTCAGTACTGTCAATACGAACCTCCTGATGAAGGGCAGCCTGACCGCAAGATCCCTGCCGGAAAGTATGCCAGTCACGATAACAGATTATGGGTCCGCACTCCGTTGCGCCGTAGCCAACGGTGTAGGGGAAATCAATACGGCGCAGGAAGCTCTCTATCTCACCGTTGAGTGCAGCACCGCCGATGATGATTTCATACAGATTGCCGCCGAAGGCCTGGTAAACCTGCTCACGTATTTTCTCACGTACCTTCTTGCTGATAACCGGCATGTTCAGCAGAAGACGCATACGGTTGTTCTGAATCTTCGGAAAAACTTTCTTACGGATAATCTTCTCGATGACCAGCGGCACTGCTATCATAATGACCGGTTTGACATCCAGCAGTGCCTGGGAGATAACGGCCGGTGAAGGGATGCGGGTCAGATAGAAGATATGGACACCTGACAGAAACTCGTAGATAAACTCAAAAGCCATGCCGTACATATGCGCCATCGGCAGAATACTGATCACATTACTGCCAGGCTTCACAACACCGCCCAGCACATGCTTGGCAAAGTCGGCATTGCTCCACAGAGAGCGATAAGGCAGCATCACGCCCTTGGAACGTCCGGTTGTCCCACTGGTATAGTTGATCAGAGCCAGTTCGTCCGGACTCTCTTCCCGATAGTAATGGACATGCTCCGGTCGGAAAAACTTCGGATACCGCTTGCCGAACTCTTCATTCAGATGTTCTCGGGCATAAGTCAGCTTGTCTGTACGGCTTACCACCAGAGAATAATCGGGTATGTAAATGATTCCTTCCAGCCCTGGCATCTTGGTGGCATCGATCTGTGTGACAACCACATCGCCGACAAAGAGGAGCTTCGCATCAGAATGGTTCACGATGTTATGAATCTGCTCCGGAAGGAACTCATGCAGGATGGGAACAGCTACGGCACCATAGGTAAGCACGGCCAGGAAAGCAGCAGCCCAAGCTGAAGAATTTCGGCCGCAAAGCGCAATCTTGTCGCCGCGCTGCACTCCGCTTGCCTCGAACATAATATGCAGTTTTTCTATTTTCCTGGCAACATCATGATACTGAAGGGTCTTCCCCTTATAATCTGTGAGCGCATCAAGGTCCCAATGGTCGATGATGCTCTTCTCAATCAATTCATTAAAACTCGGAATATGTTCCATTGCACATTTTTTCAATCTATGTGCAAAGGTACATAGTTATCAGCACATTTCAAAATATAATGTGCAGAAATATGCAATGAGCTGTCTATAATTCCTCATCCATAAGGAAGAAAATACAAAATGAGCAGTGCAGGACAGAGGTGCATTCTGTCCTGCACTGCTTTAAATTTCATAGGACTTACAGGTGTCTCCTTTATTGATCCTGGACTTCCTGATAAAGATAACGCTTGATGCTCTTCTTCGGTGTCTTTGCAAACTCTTCATCACGCAATTCGATGGCAGAGAGTCTGCAGAAAGAGGGAAGGGCATCATTCAGCTCAATACGGTTCTGCTCCATGATATTCTCCAGGTCGGCTGTAGAGAAGTCCATTTCTTTTGCTTCCTCCATCTCGGGATAGACAAGTCCGACAAGTTCATTGCCACGTTGAATGATCACGCTCTCGCTCACCATGGTCATCGAGTTCAGCTTATCTTCAATCTCCTCCGGATAAACATTCTGGCCATTCGCCCCGAGAAGCATATTCTTGATACGTCCACGGATGAACACATGACCGTCCCTGCTCATTGTCGCAAGGTCGCCGGTATGATACCAGCCCTCTTCATCAAGCACCGCTTTCGTCGCTTCTTCATTCTTGTAATAGCCCAGCATGACGTTCTCGCCCCTGGCAAGAATCTCGCCCGGGATGTCTGCGGGGTCAGGACTTGCTATCTTCACTTCCATGTTGATGACAGGCGTTCCGCACGATCCTCGTTGGAAATCCTTGTGGTCGCTGTAGGTTATCATCGGTCCGGTCTCCGTTGCCCCGTATCCGCTGGTGATGGGAAAGCCGATGCTTGTCAGGAAGTCTTCAATCTCCTTGTTAAGCGCCGCGCCGCCAGTCATCACCTCATAAGCGTTGCCTCCGAAGACATCCGTCACTACGGCACAGATTCTCTCCTTCACTTTCCTGTTCACGACAGGCATCTTCAACAGCATCCGCGTAGCCTTGTTCTGCACCAGAGGAAAGACATTCTTACGAATGATTTTCTCGACAACCAGAGGTACGGCGACGACTATCGCCGGATGAATATCAGCACAGGCCTGGGCAATCAGTGAAGGACTCGGCAGGCGAGTGAGGAAGAAAATGTGATTGCCGAAACAGAATTCGCAGATGAACTCGCAGATCATGCCGTACATATGTGCCATGGGGAGAATGCTGAGGACGTTGCTTGCCGGCTTGATATGCGGCTTAAAAGCCTCTGTCGCCCAGTCAAGATTGCTTCTCAGGCTGCGGTAGCTCAGCATGACGCCCTTTGAAAAGCCTGTCGTCCCGCTGGTGTAATTGATCAGGGCGAGGTCGTCTGGAGCATCCTTGAAATAGCACACATGCTCTGCATGAAAAAACTTCGGATACCTGTGCCCGAACATCGCATTGAGGTTTTCACGTGCATAGGTCAGTGTCTCCGAACGCGAAAGAATCAGGGAGGTATCCGGCAGATAGATGATACCCTCAAGAAGCGGCATCTGCTCCCCATCGATTGTCGCAGCGACTACGTCACCCACGAAAAGCAGTTTAGCCTCGGAGTGGTTGACAATATTATATATCTGTTCCGGCTTGAACTCATGCTGGACAGGAACAGCCACAGCCCCATAGGTAAGTGCAGCAAGAAAAGCAACCGCCCATGCGGAAGAGTTCCGTCCGCAGAGGGCAACCTTGTCTCCCCGCTTCAGGCCGCTGTTTTCAAAGAGGATGTGTAACTTCTCTATCTTCCGTGCCACGTCGTGGAATTGCAGTGTGGCCCCCAGATAATCGGTGAGTGCGTCCTTGTCCCAGTTATCCTTGATACTACTCTCTATATATGCATTAAAACTTTTTATGGATTCCATTGCACAAAAACATGATTTGCGTGCAAAGGTAAGTAAATTTCTGCACAGACACAAATGCTTTGTGCAGGAATTATATCCTCTGCCACCAAATTAGTTTTATTCATAAGCAGATGTCCATTATCAACTGCCTGTCTATTATTGTTTCTCAGGTCAGTCATAATAAGGAAACACGGAAAACATCACATATACGTTGGATTCTGGACGGTGTATAAATTCACCGTGCAATTTCTGCATCAGGGAAAACGCCTGGTACCCCTGTTCCCGACCGGTCGGGAACAGGGGTACCAGATGCTGGGAACAACTGTCCCAGGCCTCGGGAACAGCAGTCCCATGTACCGGGATGAAATATGAATGTACACATGAAAACTGCGGAGAAGCATCAGACAGTGGAAAATATGGTCATAATCCGACGTTTCTCAGCTTTTTTTCGTACTTTTGCAAGCATGGTATGGGGACAGTTCCCATACACTCACGGAAAAGCTGGAACTTAATGGATAATAAGAAGGCAACGCTGGAACTGGGCACCAAGCCCGTCGGGAAATTGCTGGTGCAATATGCACTGCCGGCAATCATCGCCATGACGGCAGCTTCGCTCTACAACATCATCGACCGGGTCTTCATCGGGCAGGTAGTAGGTCCGATGGCCATATCGGGGCTTGCCATCACCTTTCCGTTCATGAACCTTGCCAGTGCCTTCGGTGCGGCGGTCGGTGTGGGTGCCTCAACGGCCATCAGCGTCAAATTAGGACAACGCGATTATGAAAGTGCCGAGAATATCCTCGGCAATACCGTGACGCTGAACCTCATCATCGGAACTTCGTTCAGTCTGATCTGCCTCCTGTTCCTCAACCCGATTCTGCGCTTCTTCGGGGCAAGCGATGCCACGCTCCCCTACGCACGCAGTTTCATGGAGATCATTCTGGCAGGCAATGCCATCTCGCACATGTATTTCGGCATGAACGCCGTCCTTCGGGCAGCTTCCAAGCCGCGCCAGGCGATGATGGCAACCATCTTCACTGTGGTGATGAACATTCTGCTGGATGTCGTCTTCATCTGGTGGTGGCACTGGGGCATCCGGGGGGCAGCATCGGCCACGGTCATTTCACAGGCACTGGCACTCTGCTGGCAGATGAAGCAGTTTGCCAACCAGAAAGAGCTGCTCCATCTCAAGCGCGGCATCTACCGGCTGAAAAGCCATTTAGTAGAGAATATCATCGCCATTGGCATCTCCCCTTTCCTGATGAATGTATGTGCCTGTGTCGTTGTCATCTTCATCAACAACCAGCTGGTAAGATACGGTGGGGACATGGCTGTCGGTGCTTACGGAATTGCCAACAGCATTGCAATGATTTTCGTGATGTTCGTCATCGGACTGAACCAGGGCATGCAGCCGATAGCTGGCTACAACTATGGGGCGCAGCAGACCGACCGCCTGATGCGCGTGGTGAAGCTGTCCATTTTCACAGCGACAGGCATCATGGTGACAGGATGGCTGCTGGCACATCTCGCCCCTTATTACTGTGCCCGTATGTTCACAACAGACAATGAACTGATACGACAAGCCATCAAGGCTATACGAATCAACATGATGATGTTCCCGTTCATCGGCTTCCAGATGGTAGTGACCAATTTCTTCCAGTGTATCGGGAAAGTGAAAATCAGCATCTTCCTTTCCCTCTCCCGACAGCTGCTGTTCCTTATTCCGCTACTTACTGTACTTCCCCGTTTCTTCGGACTGGATGGTGTATGGGCCTCCCTTCCGTCGAGCGACTTTACGGCCTCACTCGTTGCAGCCATCATCATGTCCGTCTATCTGCGGCGGCTGGTACGTCAGTCAAAGCAGCAACAAGATATTCAACCATAAAACCATAACCTGAAAGATGGAAAGAAAACTGATCATTACCGTAGGCAGACAAATCGGAAGCGGCGGCCGGGTCATCGCCAGAATGCTGGCGGAAGAATTCGGATGCCAGTTCTACGACCGTGAGATACTCAACCTTGCAGCCAAGGAGAGTGGATTTTCGGAAAAGTTCTTCGAACAGAACGATGAGCAGAAAGGGTTTCTGAAGACCCACTTCCACATACATCTCCCTCTCCTGGCAGACAATGATTTCTACAAGAACGATTTTTCTCAGGAAAGTCTTTACCAGTTCCAGAGCGATGCCATCCGTGAGGTGGCCGGGACAACCCCACGCTGTGTGTTCGTCGGAAGAACAGCCGATTACGTGCTGCGTGACAATCCCGACACGGTGAATGTCTTTATTACTGCCCCGATGGCCATCCGAATCGCCAATGTCCGTGAACGGCGAGGATGTACGGAAGAGGAGGCGAGGAAGGTCATCGAGAGCGGCGAAAGCGAGCGTGCCAGATACTACAACTACTACACGGCCAAGACCTGGGGCGCCGCCGAGAGCTACGACCTGTGTATAGATGCCGGCATCCTGGGACCGGAGGGAACAAAAGAACTGATAGGCGAGTTTATCAGAAAGAAAATCCAGCAATGAAGCGAGTCGGCATAATTTCTGACACCCATGGCTATTGGGACGACAAATATGAATACTACCTCGGCGGATGCGACGAGATATGGCATGCCGGCGACATCGGTTCGATGGAGGTGGCAGACCGGTTCGAGGCAATGAAACCTCGCTTCCGTGCCGTCTGCGGCAACATCGACGACTATGACCTGCGTGCCCGTTATCGTGATATTCTGCGCTTCAAGTGTGAAGATGTTGATGTCCTGCTGAAACATATCGGCGGATACCCCGGACGTTATGACCGCTCGGTACAGGGGATGCTCTATGCGTCTCCCCCCGACCTGTTTGTCGACGGACATTCGCACATCCTCAAAATACAGTTCGACAAGACGTTGAATCTGCTGCACATCAATCCTGGAGCCGCCGGTATGCACGGATGGCACAAGGAACGTACATTGGTAAGACTGACCATCGAGGGCAATAAATTCACCGACTGCGAGGTTATTACATTAGGTGACAGGCTGTCAGGCCCGCAGACAACATAAAACAACAGACGATATGAAAATTTTCTTTACCTACGCCTGGCAGTTTATTGCTTATGCAGTTTCCTATGTTGCGATAACGTGGGCGATGAACGCATTATTCTGTACCTCAGCCTGCCCACCCGCCCTGTCGGAAAGGCTACTTAAAGGTGTGTTTTTCGCCATATTCATGACTGCAATAAACATGGTAGAATTCTGCTTTCGCAGATACAGGGACAAGAGAAGACGGCAGATCAGAGCAGAATACGACGAGATTCAAGACAGGAAAAAACAAACATATAATAATTAGTTATGAAAACCTATTTAGTAACAGGAGCTGCCGGATTCATCGGCGCCAACTACATCAAGTACCTGCTTCATAAGAAATATCTGGATGACGACATCAAGGTAATCATCCTCGATGACCTCACCTATGCAGGCAACCTCGGAACCATCAAAGACGATATTGACGATAAGCGGTGCTTCTTCGTGAAGGGAGACATCCGTGACCGTGAGCTCGTTGACCGTCTGTTTGCAGAAAACGACATCGACTATCTTGTCAATTTCGCCGCAGAGAGCCATGTTGACCGTTCGATTGAAGATCCGCAGCTCTTCCTGTCTGTGAACATCCTCGGAACACAGAACCTCATGGATGCTGCACGCCGTGCGTGGGTGACAGGAAAGGACGGACAGGGCTACCCCACCTGGAAGGCCGGGAAACGTTACCATCAGGTGTCGACCGATGAAGTTTATGGCTCGCTGGGAGCTGAAGGTTATTTCACGGAACAGACACCGCTCTGTCCTCACAGTCCTTATTCTGCCAGCAAGACCAGTGCCGACCATTTCGTAATGGCCTACCGCGATACCTATCACATGCCGGTCAGCATCACCCGATGCTCCAACAACTATGGCCCCTATCATTTCCCGGAGAAGCTGATTCCATTGATCATCAACAACATTCTCGAAGGAAAGAAACTCCCGGTCTATGGTGAAGGGCTGAATGTCAGAGACTGGCTCTACGTTGAAGACCACTGCAAGGCAATAGACATGGTTGTGCGTGAAGGCCGTGAAGGAGAGGTGTACAACGTCGGCGGACACAATGAAATGAAGAACATTGACATCGTCAAGCTCACCATCAAGACCATTCATGACATGATGGAAAAAGACAAGAGCCTGCGCTCAATTCTTCGGAAGCAGGTGAAAGATGCCAATGGCGACATTGATATAGACTGGATCAACAACGATCTCATCACCCATGTGCCCGACCGTCTCGGCCACGATGCACGCTATGCCATTGACCCTGAGAAGATCAAGAACGAGCTGGGATGGTATCCGGAGACCCTGTTTGCCGACGGTATCGTGAAGACAATCCGCTGGAATCTGGAACATCAGGACTGGATACAGGACGTGACGTCAGGTGACTACCAGAAATATTACGACAGGATGTATACTAAGAAAGGAAGATAATTAATACAGAGCATAAGAAGGAGACCGAGGAGTGGACGGGAGCTAAAGACAAAGCCCTTATTCCTGCATTCTTCCCGATGGATGGATTTGAGACCGGGGCAACGGTTTGTTTTTCTCAGCTCCCCTCACCTTCTCACTCCCTTTTTCTCCTTTAACCTTATAACCCCTCTTATGAAGAAGATTTTGTTATTAGGATCAGGCGAACTGGGCAAGGAGTTTGCTATTGCCGCCAAACGTGCAGGGCAGTATGTCATTGCCTGCGACAGCTACGACAATGCACCGGCCATGCAGGTGGCAGACGAGGCTGAAGTCATCAATATGCTGGACGGTACGGCTCTTGACGCTGTCGTCGGATTTCACGAACCCGACCTTATCATTCCGGAGATTGAGGCCATCCGTACAGAACGGCTGGTAGACTATGAACGACAGGGCATACAGATAGCCCCGTCGGCACGTGCTGTCAACTTCACTATGAACCGCCGTGCAATACGCGACCTGGCAGCAAGCGAATTGGGATTGAGAACTGCAAAGTACTTCTACGCCAAGACCTACGAGGAATTCAAGGAGGCTGCAGACGAAATCGGTTTCCCATGTGTGGTAAAACCTTTGATGAGTTCCAGTGGGCATGGGCAGAGCTATGTTCACAATGACGACGAACTCCAGGAATCGTTCAAGAATGCCATGGAAGGGGCACGCGGCGATGTAAAAGAAGTCATTATCGAAGAGTTCATCGACTTTGACAGCGAGTTCACCTTGCTTACCGTCACACAGAAGAACGGTCCTACCCTCTTCTGCCCGCCTATAGGCCATGTACAGAAGGGCGGTGACTACCGGGAGAGCTGGCAGCCTTATACCATTTCTGACGAGGCCTTACAACAGGCAGAACATATGGCCGACGAGGTGACGCGTGCGCTGACGGGCTACGGTATATGGGGGGTCGAGTTCTTCCTGACCAGGTCGGGCGAAGTCATCTTCTCGGAGTTGTCTCCCCGTCCACATGATACAGGTATGGTGACACTGGCGCATACGACCAATTTCAGCGAGTTCGAACTTCATTTCCGTGCTGTGATGGGCCTTCCGATACCTGCCATTCACCTCGAACATGCCGGCTGTTCGGCCGTCATTCTCTCTCCTGTCGAGTCAGGTAAACCTCTGCCCTATAATCTGCTGGATGCCTGCAAGGAAGACCATACACGCCTGCGGATCTTCGGCAAACCGGTTGCACACATAGGCCGGCGTATGGGTGTTGCGCTCTGCTATGATGAGATTGGAACCGACATGACCGCACTGCGTGATAAAACGAGACGTATTGCCGCAACCGTATTAGGCACTGATTCATATATGAAGAAGTGAAATATTGAAAGGATGAACTATTGAAATCGATGAATGATGAAGTAACTTCACTGGGGAAGATAATATCATTGCAGAAGGTTGTTGACCCTCGTGGTAATCTGACAGTAGCCCAGGGAATGAAGGACATTCCCTTTCACGTGGCTCGTGTTTATTGGACTTATGATGTCCCATCAGGTACTTCCAGGGGGGGACATGCACATAAGCATTGCCGTGAATTCGTTATTGCTGTAAGTGGATCATTCATTGTTACGCTTGATAATGGGCATAAGAAAGAATCCTTCTTATTGAATCATCCTTATCAAGGATTACTTGTTGAGACTGATATATGGCGTACACTCGATGATTTCTCATCGGGTGCCGTATGCCTTGTATTGGCTGAAAAAACCTTTGACGAGGCTGATTACATCCGCAACTATGATGATTTTATCGACTATTTAAGCCATAAGTAGTTATGAGGCAATACTTTTATCCCAGGATCAGCATAGGATTAATGGCCTTGATAGTACCGGTCTTTACGTGCTCGACAGACCCCGGCCTTTATTGAGCCACGTATTAATCTTGATATAGAATGTTTGAAGTAAGGCAATACACTAAAGAACAGGAATTTGAATGGGATGACTTCGTGCAGGAATCGAAGCAGGGGACATTCCTTTTCTATCGTTCTTACATGGATTATCATGCCGACAGGTTCCTTGATTGCTCGTTGATGATCTATCGGGAAGGACGGCTCTATGCCCTTTTACCTGCCAATAGGGTCGGTGCAACAATTTGCTCACACCAGGGACTGACCTATGGAGGACTTATTACAAATGCAACTGCAACTGCCGTAGGAGTATGTGAGGCTTTCCTTGAAATCAACAAATTCCTCTATACACATGGAATACGGCGTGTCCTTTATAAATGCATCCCTTGGATCTACCATAAAATACCAGCGGAAGAAGATTTATACGCACTCTTTCACGTCTGTAGAGCACACCTTAAATATCGGTATATAGCGTCTGTTGTTGATCAGACAAACCCTGTAAAATGGAGAAGGGATAGACGTCATGGTGTTAAAAGTTCCCTAAAAGAGAATCTGATAATCGAACGAAAGAGTGAGAAGTTAAGCCTGTTTTGGAATATACTTACGGCAAACTTACAAGAAGTACACCATGCGAAGCCTGTCCATTCACTTGAAGAAATGACCTTGCTACATCGTCGGTTTCCCGACAACACTCCTTTGTATATGGCCAGACAAGATGAGAAATACCTTGCAGGAATCCTTCTTTATACCACACATAACGTCATTCATACACAGTATATATCTGCTACTTTTGAGGGGAAGGAACTTCATGCCATTGATGCCATTTGTTATCAGATTATCAAAGAAGACTATAAAGATGTACACTACTTTGACTTTGGCACTTCAAATGAGGACTCCGGATGTTTTCTCAATGCAGGGTTAATTCAGCAAAAGGAAGGCTTTGGAGGACGGGCTGTATGTTACGACCAATATGAATGGGAAATAACTGAAGATCTACTCACTTCTTCTTGTCTTCCAACAATACGTAAATAAAATGATCGACTACCTATCTCTCAAAGATATAACAGACCTCCACGGCGATGAAATCGCCAATGCCGTTGAGCGTGTCGTGCGTTCCGGATGGTATCTGCAAGGACAGGAAACGAACCTGTTCGAGCAGAATTATGCCCGGTTCATCGGTACCGAACACTGTGTGACATGTGGAAATGGGCTCGATGCTCTCTCACTTATCCTCCGTGCCTACATGGACTCAGGACAGTTGAAAACGGGAGATGAGGTTATCGTACCAGCCAATACCTATATTGCCACTATCCTTGCTATTACCGAGAATAAATTGACTCCCATACTGGTTGAACCTGACATCAATACATTACAGCTTAACGATCGACTCATTGAGGCCGCTATAACATCGAAGACACGTGCCATCATGCTCGTACATCTCTATGGGCGATGTGCTTACACACCGCTGATCGGCGAGTTGTGTCAGTTTCACAACCTCCTTCTCATTGAAGACAATGCACAGGCACATGGCTGCTTTTGGGGCAAGAAGCGCACCGGATCCCTCGGTAATGCAGCCGCCCACAGCTTTTATCCGGGCAAGAACCTCGGCGCACTGGGCGATGCGGGAGCCGTAACGACTGATGACGAAGAGTTGGCACAGACAATCCGCAGTATTGCGAACTATGGCTCGGCAAGTAAGTATGAGTTTTCTTTCAAGGGCGTGAATAGTCGTATGGACGAGATTCAAGCAGCTGTTTTAGATGTGAAACTACGCTATCTTGATCAAGAGAATAAGCGTAGGAAAGAGATTGCCAAAACTTACCAACAACGTATCAAGAATTCTTTAATCACAATGACTGCCGATGTCGACCGAGACAATGTATATCATATTTTCCCTGTCTTCTGTGCCTCCCGTGACCGATTAAAGGTTTATTTAAATGACAAAGGGGTTCGTACAATGATCCACTACCCTATCCCACCACATCAACAAAAGGCTTATACAGAATGGAACCGACTATCGTTTCCAACCACAGAGACCATCCATCAGCAAGAACTCTCCCTCCCTTGCAACCCGACAATGACAGATGCTGAATGTCAGAAGGTTATTGACTGTATAAATGAATATCAATAGAAAACTAATTATAACAAATATGAAACAGAAAATCTATATCGCAACGGTATGCCTTGCCCTCATTCCTTTTGGCACACAGGCAACCCATGCATCGACTATTGAAAACGCACCGGTCAGTTTGCTTACCTGTCCGGCTGATGCAGTGATGTTCACTTCCAAGCGTCCAAAGGAGACTGATAGACTCTTTAGGTCGGATGCTGTTGAAAAAGAAATACAGCGTATTGTGCGCCAACTAACAAATAAGCGTCTGGCCTGGATGTTTGAGAATTGCTTTCCGAACACGCTTGATACGACCGTACACTATGCTGAGGAAGCAGACGGAACACCTGATACTTTTGTATACACAGGCGATATTGCAGCCATGTGGCTGCGCGATTCCGGGGCACAGGTGTGGCCCTATGTTCAGCTGGCTGACAAGGACAAGAAACTGAAGAAGATGCTGGCAGGCGTCATCAACCGACAGATGAAGTGCATCAACATCGACCCTTACGCCAATGCTTTCAATAAGGAACCGGACCCGAATGGTGGCTGGATGAGCGACGAGACGGATATGAAGCCCGAGCTGCACGAGCGCAAGTATGAGATAGATTCGCTTTGCTACCCTATCCGCCTTGCCTTTGAATACTGGAAAGTGACAGGTGACACGAGTGTCTTTGGTGCAGAATGGCTCAAGGCCGTAGGTAATATTCTCAAGACCTTCCGAGAACAACAGAAGAAAGAGGGAAAGGGTAGCTACAAGTTCCTGCGCGTGACCAACCGTGCATTGGATACAATGAATAATGCAGGATGGGGCGCACCTGTAAAACCTGTAGGCTTGATAGCCTCTGCTTTCCGTCCATCGGATGATGCCACCACACTGCAGTTCCTCGTTCCATCTAACTTTATGGCAGTCTCGTCCCTGCACAAGGCAGCAGAAATATTGACCAAAGTAAACAAAGAGTATAGACTCGCTTCCCAATGCACTGCCCTCGCCGATGAAGTAAGCGATGCGTTGAAGAAGTTTGCCGTATACAATCACCCGAAGTACGGAAAAATCTATGCCTATGAGGTAGATGGCTTCGGCAATTATTTCCTCATGGACGATGCCAATGTACCCGGCCTGCTCGCCATGCCTTACTTAGGTGACGTGAGTCTTGACGACTCGATATACCAGAATACACGCCGGTACGTATGGAGTGAAGACAACCCCTACTTCTTCCGTGGGAAGGCTGGTGAAGGTATCGGCGGTCCCCATGTAGGCTATGACATGGTATGGCCGATGTCAATCATGATGCGTGCATTCACATCACGTGATGACAATGAAATTCGCCGTTGTATAGAAATGCTGATGACGACGGATGCCGGTACGGGATTCATGCATGAAAGCTTCAATAAGGATGATGCGACAAAATTCACCCGTGACTGGTTTGCCTGGCAGAACACGCTCTTCGGCGAACTAATCGTGCGACTGGTGAATGACGGGAAATTAGACCTGCTCAATAGCATAAAGTAAGAACAAACATCCTTCTGATTATGCGTATGTAAAGTAAAAATGTTTATTAAGTGACAGATACTCCAGTGTTTTTATTTATTTAACATTATATATTTGCAGATATAACAAAATACAGATATCTTTGCAACGTGTTTTTCATGGTATTAGATTATTAAGGTTAGAAGATTAGTTGTCGTGAGACAAGTAATCTTTCAGTCCCAGACGAACAGTCTGGGACTTTTTTTGCACAAATCTTCATAAACCATGAACAAGCAAGCATGGCATCGCAGTGCATTCTCTCCCGTCAGCTGAAGCCTTTTCTGTTTTTTGTGAAAGGTCATTGCGACAATTCTCTGGATTTTTTCGTTTCAGACTCATGGATTGCCTACATCTTTACTGCCAGAAAGACAGATATGGACAGCTTCTGTCTCTCCTTCTATCTATCTGCACAGTCTTGCTATGGAGATATACCGGGAGGATGTATAACCATGTCTTCAGAAAAGGAGAGTCATATATTAAAGCGTCTGGTACTCGCGGGAATAACGAAGCATTTGTTCCGTATATGTCTCTGTGTAATCCACCGTGATATCGCAGATTTTCCCCACCCTGTCATATACCGGTGTGAGCACCGGGTTGACAAATCCCTTGTAGGGAGCAATATCCAGATGCCTGTATCTGCGAAGCATCTCTTCATGGAGACCAGAGTCAAGATGAATAGCATATGTTTCAACCAGCTTCCGCGCTGCTTCAAAGTCACCCTCGCTTTTGATACGTTGTATCTCTGCCAGCTCGTATGCGAAGATTCGACGCAGTGCCGCATAATCATTGATGCGGACATAAGTCTTCCACTCCCCTGACTTTTCCTCTTCACGAGAGACCAGCTCAACAACATCTGAATCCGCTCCCAAGGCCATTGCCCACCGTGCGACAAGCGCACGGTTCTGCATATGCGCTTCCTCTATCTGCTTATCAGGCTTTATCCGCACCTGCTGGGTAAGCAGGCCGTTCATCATATAACCGTAATACTGTGCCTTGTATGCTTCAGGACTGTCAAGCAGACCGAGTTCCAGCAATTTGTCATCAGCAATATAATATAGTCCGAAGAGATCCGCACGCGCCTCTTCGATGGTATTGCCATAATTCTTCAATGCGTCCGGATCCGTTCCCGGCAGCAGCCGTCCACTGCCATGTCCCAGACACTCATGCAGGTCAGTGTGCAGATCATCGGTCTTGTCGGAAAAGCGTTCCATCAGCTTGATCGTCTCATCATCTATGACGAACTCTTCACGGAATCCGTTTCCCTTGGCAGACATATTATATGCATGTGTAAGATTAGAAATGGTAACACTCTTTGAACCATGCTCTGAACGAATCCAGTCAGCATTCGGCAGATTTATTCCAATAGCTGAAGCAGGGTATTCGTCTCCCCCCAGCATAGCTGCACAAACCACATTTGCAGAGACACCCCTCACCTTCGGCTTACGGAAAAGAGGATTGACCGGAGAATGGTCTTCAAACCACTGTGCGTTAGCCGAAATGGCCTTCGTACGCCTGGTGGCATCAAGGTCTTTGTATTCAACGATTCCCTCCCAGGACCCTTTCAGCCCCATCGGGTCGCCATACACCTCAATAAAGCCGTTGACAAAGTCGATATGTCCATCCTGCTCATGCAGCCACTCTATGGAGTACGCATCAAAATCATGAAGGTCTCCCGTTTCATAATATCGAATCAACAGACTGATTACGTCTCTCTGCCGGTCGTTCTCCGCAAACTCCTTTGCACGGTCAAGCCAATGCACAATCTTCCTGATGGCGGGACCATATCTGCCATCGGCTTTCCATACCTCTTCACGGACTACGTTTCCTTCCTTGACGAGTGTAGAATTCAACCCATAAGAGGGTGTTTCGACCGTCGGGCCGTTCTTTTTCAGCTTGGTATAGAAATTTTCAACCTCATGCTGGTTCACCCCTTCATAGAAATTGCATGCAGACGACAGCACGATATCTTTGCCATCGGCCTTGTCAACCCGCTTGGGAAGAACAGCAGGATCAAAGATGACTGGACACAACTCATCCAACAGGGCTTCAACCGTTTCTTCCTCTTCAAGAGGCAGCGACCTGACATCCACAGCCATCACTGTACTGCGGAAGAAATCTTCAGAAAACAAAGGCACAAACTTGTCGCAGGCATAATGATGGTAAATTCCGCTGGAAAACCATACCTGCTTCAGATACTGCTCCAGAGCACAGAAATCATCTTCCTGCCGGTTTCCCTGATAGCCATTATAAACAGCCTCCAGCGTCTTTCGGATGCGGAGGTTGTATTTGCCAAACTGATCGAATGTGATATCACGTCCAAATAGCGTTGCCTTCGAGAGGCAGTAAATCAATTGCTTCTGCCGGATGTCCAGTGCGCTGAACCTCGGAAGCCGATAACGCAACAGCTGTATATCGGCAAATCGTTCATCCTGAAAGCTAAAAGTTTCTTCTTCTGTTGATTCAATCATAGATGTTTTTATAACCTGCTCCTTGTTTAATCCCTTAAGCGTTTCTTTGAACGCGGCTCATCGCCAGGGAGCTGTGCCCGATGATGGATTCTGTAGTCACGCGGCGTGACCCCGTTGATACGGTAGAAAGATGCATAGAACGACTGCCTGTTGGCAAAGCCTACCATATCGCTGATTTCTTCCATATTCAGCTCCTGATACCGCTTATCCACCAGAAGTGCCATCGCCTCCTCTATACGGAACTTGTTCACGAACGACGTATAGTTCATGTGGAATCGGACATTAACTACAGCCGAAATGTAGCGCGTGTTAGTTCCTAAGTCCTCAGCAAGCTGCTTGGCAGAATAGTTCTTGTCTTTGTAACGTTGCTGGATAAGGATGATATTAAGGATCTTTTCCTTCAGTTCATCCATAAGTTGCGGACTGACCAAACTACGGTAAGCGGCTACCTTTTCTTTTTTCTCTGTTAAATTGTACTTAGCCATAACCCGAGGATTTTTAGTTACCATTTCTGTTATTACTTTGCAAATATAATATATTTAATTAAGACTGTCAAGTTTATAGCAGGTTTTTTAATATCTATTAGTTATTAATTTTCGCTAAAAAAAACATACAAACGAATATGCCTTCATGCAAAAAGTTTACAATTCCCATCCTGACCTCTTCATGGTATAAGGTATTTCCGATTTATAATTTTCTTTTTCTTTTTACACTGTTCAGGTCTTATACGCCATGTATTTCACCGGCTATTTTGTTGTTTTTTAACTATCTGATGTCACAAATGTTACCTTTTCAACTTTTTTTAATCGATAACTTTGCACCCATGATTACATTTTGAAACAAAAATACAGAACCAAAAACATGAAAGAGAACAAGATGTTCTGTTTCCAGTGTCAGGAAACAGCAAAAGGAACCGGATGCACAATTCAGGGCGTATGCGGCAAGAAAGCAGAGACAAGCCGCTGGCAAGATCTGTTACTTAGTGTTGTAAGAGGTGTTGCCACAATTACGGATGCACTTCGCAATGCAGGTGTTGAGACCGACCAGGAGGTGGGTGACTATCTCGTTGATGCACTCTTCGCAACTATAACCAACGCCAACTTCGACGACCAGGCCATATTAAATAAGGTGGACAAGGGTGTAAGCCTCAAGCGCGACCTGCTGTCACTTGCCTGCGAGAATCATGTTGCACTGCCGGATTACCGGGAGGTAAAATGGGGCGGAGAAAAGGCAGACTACGAGACAGAAGGCAACCGTGAAGGTGTTCTCCGCACAGAGAATGAGGATATCCGCTCACTGAAAGAGCTGACCGTATTGGGTCTGAAAGGCATGGCTGCTTACTATGAGCACGCCTCACGCCTCAATGAACGCAACGAAGAAATCATTGCTTTCATGGAAAAAGCACTTTCCACCGTCACCGACCCGTCTGCGGACATAGACACCTTGCTTTCGACTGTCATGGAGACGGGACGGTTCGGTGTTGATGCCATGGCACTGCTCGACAAGGCCAATACACAGGCCTATGGAAATCCGGAACTGACAAAGGTGAATATCGGTACAGGAAGCCGTCCGGGCATTCTTATTTCCGGCCACGATCTGAAAGACATCGAGCAGCTGCTTGAACAGACCGAAGGGACAGGCATTGATGTCTACACCCACGGCGAGATGCTCCCCGCCCACTATTATCCACAACTGAAGAAGTACAAGCATCTCGTAGGAAACTACGGAAACGCATGGTGGAAGCAGAAAGAAGAGTTCGAGACCTTCAACGGCCCTATTGTCTTTACAACCAACTGTATCGTTCCCCCCTCACCGAAAGCGAGCTACAGGGACCGTGTCTTCACGACGAATGCTACGGGTTTCCCGGGATGGAAGCATATCGTGGCAGACGAAAGCGGACACAAGGACTTCTCCGAGGTGATTGAGATTGCCAAGACCTGTAAGGCACCGACAGCCATTGAGCAGGGCGAGATTATCGGTGGGTTTGCCCATGCCCAGGTATTCGCCCTCGCCGACAAAGTCGTCGAGGCTGTCAAGAGCGGTGCAATCCGCAAGTTCATCGTAATGAGTGGCTGCGACGGACGGATGAAGAGCCGTGATTATTACACGGAGTTCGCTTCGCAGCTGCCGAAAGACACGGTAATCCTGACCAGCGGCTGCGCCAAGTTCAAATACAACAAACTGAATCTCGGCGATATCAACGGCATTCCGCGCGTACTGGATGCCGGTCAGTGCAACGACTCCTATTCGTGGGCGGTAGTGGCTTTGAAACTGAAGGAAATCTTCGGTGCAAACGACATCAACGACCTGCCGATCGAATTCAACATCGCATGGTACGAGCAGAAGGCCGTCATCGTTCTCCTTGCCCTGCTACACCTTGGAATCAAGAATATCCATATCGGGCCTACGCTGCCGGCTTTCGTTTCGCCTAACGTACTGAAAGTCCTGACAGAAAACTTCGGCCTCAGTGGCATTACCACTGTCGAAGAAGACCTTAAGAATATGGCAGGATAAGAAACTACCTCTAACCGCTAAGAAATGTAAATGCAAAGCCTCCCCCCTCGTGGGAAGGCTTTCTTTTTGTAAAGAAAGTTCGCGCTCTTCCATTCTATGAGTTCTCACGTTCCTGCTCTGATATAAGATCAAGGAAGGGACTGAGATGGATTGGTGAAATACAGAGTGAACAATGATTTTTCACACCCATAACTTCCTCATAAACAACCACATAAAATCCATGTGCAAAAGAGGCTTAGTTGTACGTCGATTAGGCATCAATTGGCATCCAAGTAAGCACTGCTTGCGATGTTGGAAGGCGTTATCTGGGATGCAGATGACGTACAGTTACGATACAGGTTGACTTCGAACATTCCTTCGGCGTGTATCATGATAAGGGGGAAACAACGGTTTAAAAGCTATGAAAAGTAAAGTTTTTTTCTTCTCTTTTCATGTTCAACAGCACATATTCACATCTTCAAGAAGCAACTTGAAACGGTCTGCCTGGAACGCAGGAAAATACCCACAGGGATTTCCGGAATCCGCTACGAACCTTCGATTCCTGCTTAATTTTAAACGGACGCGAAAGAATATCCTCTTCGAAAACTTTGATTATAAATTATAATTTGTATCTTTGTGCAATCATTAGAAGAAAAAACAATTTCAAGAGATATACGATGAAGAAAACAGCTCTTATCACAGGCATAACCGGACAGGACGGCTCCTATCTGGCGGAGTTGCTGCTTGAAAAGGGGTACGATGTGCATGGAACCATCCGCCGCTCGTCCGTGGATTTCCGCGAGCGTATTGCCCATCTCGAGGGACGGCCACATTTCCATCTGCACTATGCAGACCTCAGCGACTCCATGAGTATCCTCGGGGTAATCGGCAAGGTGCGTCCCGACGAAATCTACAACCTTGCCGCACAGAGCCACGTACAGGTCAGCTTTGATTCTCCGGAATTTACGGCTGATGTCGATGCGGTGGGCGTACTGCGCATCCTGGAGGCTGTCCGCCAGTTAGGGATGGCCGCGACCTGCCGCATCTACCAGGCCTCTACATCCGAACTGTATGGCAAGGTAGAGGAGGTTCCGCAGAACGAGAACACGCCGTTCCATCCTTACAGTCCATACGCTGTTGCCAAGCAGTACGGCTTCTGGATAGTGAGAGAATACCGAGAGGCATACAATATGTACTGCTGCTCGGGCATCCTCTTCAACCATGAGAGCGAACGACGCGGCGAAACATTCGTCACCCGGAAGATTACACTTGCCGCTGCACGCATCAAACAGGGCAAGCAGGACAAGCTCTACCTGGGCAATCTCAGTTCGCTCCGTGATTGGGGATATGCCAAGGATTACGTGGAATGTATGTGGCTGATCCTCCAGCAGGACAAGCCGGAAGACTTCGTCATTGCGACAGGCGTCCAGCACAGCGTACGGGAATTCTGCTACCATGCTTTCAAGCGGGTCGGTATCGAAATTGAGTTTACAGGTGAAGGCATGGAGGAAAAGGGTATCGACAAGGCAACTGGTAATGTACTCATCGAGGTAAGCCCCGACTTCTACCGTCCTACCGATGTAGTCAATCTTTGGGGCGACCCCACGAAGGCGAAAGCGAAACTGGGTTGGAATCCGAACAGCACCAGTTTCGAAGAGCTTGTCAACCTGATGGTAGACAGCGATATGGCCAAGGTGGCATCCGACGGTGCGGCAGAAAAGGTCAGGACCAATCTGGAAGAGTATCTGGAGAAAGGCATTGTGAAATAAAAAAGTTTTTCCCTGCCTTTCTCTGTGCAGGAATCGCAACAGAAAAAGAGGACAACCCTGTTGCATCAGCATGGGTGAGACAGGAAGACTTCCGTGTGAAAACGATGCACAGACGAAAAGCAGAAGAATAAAGTTAAAAAGGAGAAATATAAAAAATGGTTGCCATTCCCCACCAGAAGGGATGACAACCGGTCTATATACGAAACGCAACCTGCTAATTCACAATATAATATAACAAAGAATAACACCTTTCGGACATTCCGTCAGGAACTGTCTTCCTACAGACGGAGGTGGTCTTCTAATTATGGACAAGAACAGTAAAATATACATAGCCGGACACCACGGCCTGGTCGGATCGGCAATATGGCACAACCTCGTCCAGCGAGGATATACAAACCTCATCGGACGAAGTCACAAGGAACTGGATTTAACCGACCAGCGGGCCGTAAAGCGTTTTTTCGATGAGGAGAAGCCTGATGCCGTCGTCCTTGCCGCAGCCTTCGTGGGAGGCATTATGGCAAACTCCCTGTACCGAGCGGACTTCATCATGCAGAACATGAAGATTCAGTGCAACGTCATTGAGCAAAGTTACCTGCATGGTGTGGAGAAACTCCTCTTCCTCGGCAGTACCTGCATTTATCCGAAAAATGCGCCGCAGCCCATGAGCGAGGACGCACTCCTGACCTCTCCGCTGGAATACACCAATGAGGAGTATGCTATCGCCAAAATTGCCGGACTGAAGATGTGCGAAAGTTACAACCTCCAGTATGGGACCAATTACATAGCCGTCATGCCGACCAACCTCTATGGACCGAACGACAATTTCCATCTGGAGAATTCTCATGTCATGCCGGCCATGATGCGCAAGATTTATCTTGCTAAACTCATTCATGAAAACAACTGGGATGCCATCTGTAATGATATGGACAAGCGTCCCATCAACCCGACGGACAGACTGCGCACTGAAATCGGGGAAGGAAATGTCGATGGAAAAAATACGAAAGACCGTATCTTGAAGGCCCTTTCCTTCTACGGAATCGAGAACAACAAGGTAACGCTGTGGGGTGACGGAAGTCCGTTACGGGAGTTCCTCTGGAGCGAGGACATGGCAGATGCCAGTGTCTATGTACTGTTGAATGTAGACTTCAAAGATATTATAGGCATCGAGAAATATTCAAGTGTCTTCTATGGCGCCAGAATTGACGGAGCAGTAGACCGCAACAATTCTGAAGGACGCGGTGGAGCTATTCCCGCACTGGGAGAGATCCGCAACTGTCATATCAACGTCGGTACCGGCAAGGAACTGACCATAAAAGAACTGGCAGAACTTGTAAAGAAGACTGTTCACTTCGAGGGCGACATCATCTGGGATGCAGGAAAGCCAAACGGTACTCCACGGAAACTTATCAATGTAGACAAGTTGCACCGTCTTGGATGGACACACAAAGTGGAGATCGAAACTGGTGTAGAGAAACTCTATGCATGGTATCAGAAAAGCTTGAAATAAGAAGGAGGCCAGGCTGGTGGAGTTCCGTTTTATAGTCAGTTCCATCAGTCAGGCCATTTGATTCGGGATTGCTTTTCTCCCATAACAACATAAAAAGCCCTGACGATTCATTTATTTTAACCTTTAACAACATGAAGAAACAAGTATTACTGACCGCAGCCGTATTGACCGCAACAAGCATGACTGCACAGAAGCTGAAGTATCCGAAAGCTCCGAAAGACGGGACCATAGACACTTACTTCGGTGTCCAGGTGGCCGACCCATACCGTCCCTTGGAGAATGACAGTTCCAAGGCAACCGCCGAATGGGTGGCTGCAGAGAACAAGGTGACACAGGACTATCTTGCCCGCATTCCATTCCGTGGGAAACTTCTGAAACGCATGAAAGAACTGGCAAACTACGAAAAAGTATCTTCCCCTTCTTTCATCAAGGCTATTGGCAAATGGCTTTTCTATAAGAACAACGGCCTGCAGAACCAGAGTGTACTTTATATAATGGACCGTCTCGGCGACGAAAAGAATGCACGCATATTTCTCAATCCCAATCAGCTGTCAACCGATGGTACCGTAGCACTGAAGGGCATTTACTTTTCTCATAACGGGAAATATGCGGCTTATGCCATCTCCCGAAGCGGAAGCGACTGGCAGGAATTCTACGTGATGGATGCCAAGACCGGCAAGCTGCTCGACGACCACATCAACTGGGCAAAATTCTCAAGTGCAGCATGGCAGGGTGACGGGTTCTACTACAGCGCATACGATGCGCCGCAGAAAGGACACGAGTTCAGTAATGTAAACTCCGTCCAGAAGATTTACTATCACAGAATCGGCACGCCGCAGTCAGAGGATATTCTCTTCTATCAGAATCCCGCCAACCCAATGCGTTTCTATTCTGTCTACGTGAACGAGGATGAGACGATGATGTTCCTTTATGAGAGCGGTGCAGGTTCCGGCAATCGTGTCTATGTACGCGACTTGCGACAACCAGACAGCCAGTTCATCCAGATGACATCGAACCTCGACCTGCAATACAGCCTGATAGAGACCATCGGGGACAAGATGTATTTCCTCACGAATGACGGTGCACCGAAGAACCGACTGATGGTGGCTGACCTCAGACATCCTGGATTCAGCGACTGGAAAACCCTCATTCCGGAGTCCAAGGATATGCTTGAAGGAGTTACCTTTGCTGACGGAAAGATGATACTCAATTACATGAAGGATGCGTCCAATCATGCCTACGTCTATTCCATGGACGGGAAACAGCTTTCCGAAATCAAGCTGCCGACAGTAGGCAGTGCCGCTTTCTACGGCGACAAAGACCGAAAAGAAATCTTCTACTCATTCTCCTCATTCACTGTTCCGACAAGCAATTACCAGTACGATTTTTCCACAGGCACCAGCAAGGTTTACTCTGCACCAAAGGTCAAATTCAGGGAGTCCGATTATGTCAGCGAGCAGGTCTTCTACCCCAGTAAAGACGGAACCAGAATACCACTCTTCATTACCTACAAGAAAGGATTGAAGCGAAACGGAAAGAACCCGGTATACCTCTATGCCTACGGTGGCTTCAACATCGCCATGCCTCCTTACTTCTCTTCCAACCGTATTCCATTCCTCGAGAACGGTGGCATCTATGCACAGGCCTGCCTGCGTGGCGGAAGCGAATATGGAGAAGAATGGCACATTGCCGGCACAAAGATGCAGAAGCAGAACGTCTTTGACGACTTCATCGCCGCCGGAGAATGGCTCATCCGGAACAAATACACGAGCAAGGACTATCTCGCCATTGTCGGCGGCTCTAACGGCGGACTGCTTATAGGTGCCTGCATGACCCAGCGTCCCGACCTCTTCAAGGTTTGTATTCCAGAGGTCGGTGTCATGGATATGCTGCGTTATCATAAGTTCACCATCGGCTGGAACTGGGCACCGGACTATGGTACAAGTGCCGACTCAAAAGAGATGTTCGAGTATCTCCGTGCCTATTCCCCACTCCACAACCTTCGCCCAGGCACTCATTATCCGGCCACAATGATTACGACAGCCGACCATGACGACCGTGTCGTACCAGCCCACTCATTTAAGTTTGCCGCCACCCTGCAGGCTGACAATGCTGCCGATACACCTATCATCATCCGCATTGACACCAAAGCCGGTCATGGAAGCGGGAAGCCGCTGTCGAAACAGCTGGAAGAACACGCCGATATCTATGGTTTCATTCTGTACAACATGGGCTTGAAATACTAAAGAAGCCAGTAGGATAGTCCAGGAGTCAATGGAGCTTTCTCAACGGGCCCTTCACAGCATTCTGCTATTAGTCAGGGGGACGCTCCATTGTCTCCTATTGCTCCATGACATTAAATACTTATAATTGTCATAAGAATGCAGATACTGTTAGCATCAGCAAAGATAATGGTCAGTACCACAGAAGTACCGACTCCCACCACCCACCTGCCTCGTTTCCACAAGGAAGCGGGGCAGCTGGCATTAGAGATGGGCGGTCTCTCCGTGGAAGTGCTTGCTGGAGAACTCCACTGCAGCAAGAAGATTGCACTGGAGAACAAACTGCGTTATCAAGACTTTTTCTGCGAGGAAAGACTGCTGCCGGCCCTCCTCGCTTATTATGGGCAGGCTTATAAATGTCTGAAAGCACAGGATTACAGTCTGGATGACTTTTGCTTTGCCGACCAGCATCTCTGGATAACAAGTTTTCTATACGGGCTGCTCAGGCCTTTAGACCTCATCCACCCTTATCGTCTGGAGGGGAAATCCCGTCTCCGGTCAGCTGGAGGGAAAAATATATTCTCCTATTGGAGACCCCGTCTTACGGATATGCTCATCGAATCCGTGAAGGCTGATGACGGCATACTTGTACATCTGGCAACTGAAGAGTTCCAGCATTTATTCGACTGGAAACGGCTGCAGAAGGAGATACATATTATTCAGCCACACTTCATGGTCGACCAGGGAAGCCGGCTAAAGGCTGTCAGCGTATACGCCAAGAGCTGTCGTGGTGCCATGACAAGTTACATCCTCCGCAACCGGATTACATCGCCTGACTGCCTGTCAGACTTTACATACGAAGGCTTCATTTATCAGCACGACTATGGAAACGAAACGCATCCGCACTTTATCCTGAATGCCCGGGAATGCGGTCGCCCATAAAAGCGTACCCGACAGCATACGGCATAGCTTGTCATAGGACCACAACATTAATGCAAAACAATGTAAATTATGTCAATAGAAGAATATCGCCAGCAAATCCTTACATCCTTGCTTTCCAGAACAAACACCAAGGGAGAACTGTCTTTTGACGAATCATCTGCCAAGGAACTCCTTAATCAGTTATCAGACGAAGAACTCGAAGATGGTATCCTTTTCAACACACCTGAAGATGTGGCTGACGTGCTGGCTGAGACAGGAAGACTATAGGATTACAGGCTCGTGTACTGTTGTATGCAAATAAGGTTCTTCCGTTAAATACATAGACAGGAAATGAAACAGAGGTTTATAACATCCGACAAATGCCGGCAGCATCTATCTGTAGTGATCGGACCCGAATAAATATCAGTGCTTGCCTGGTAAACATTTCCCATGTAAGTCAGTAATTACTATCTTACAATATATGAACATTAACAGGAACGAACCGGGCTGCCCTGAAGATGTGTTGAGGCCTGCCACGCATTGTGTTGACGATAAACACCGGTCGTGCTGATGCCCCACTCCATGCAATATATTGCCGGAACGGGATCAGCTTGTAGATGGAGAAGGGTTGTACTCCATTCCCTCTTCTTCACCTTTCAGCAGTCTGTTCTACCAGACTTAGCATCAGGAAACAGTCAGTATCAGTAATATCATACGTGCTCAGTATGTCTGCATCACTGCGGAACTCCTCTAAGAGGCGGGCACGTCCATTCCCGCTCTTTGACATCCATTCGTGGAACAGTCCGGCAGCATGCTGTATGTTCCCGAGTGCCCACTGGCAGTAACCGGCATTAAGATAATCCTCGTGGACCGGCGTGGCCGCAAGAAGCCTGTCATAAAGTTGTGATGCCTTGTCAAGACTCCTGTCCGACAACATCGCCCAGGCCAGTACACGTTTCACATTCATGTCTTCAGGATATTGATAGTCAAGACGGAACAATTCTTCACGCACTTCACCCGCCCTTCCCAGCCTCAAGAGTGCTACACAGTGGTTCACCGTATAACCTTTATGTTCCGGATTCAACTCCAACAGTTTTGCATAGACTTCTTCTGCAGTACTGTAATCTTCACTGTCGAGTGCGGCCCGTGCCTTTCCCCTCAATGCCCACTGGTTGTCGGGCTCACTCTTCAAGGCTTCGTCAAAGAAATGATAAGCTGTCTCGGACCTGCCTGCCTCAATATTCGTATAGCCCAGCAGAATCGAATAACGTGGATCACTGCTCTGGAAAGTCGCAAGCAGTTCGGTAAGTCTGGTAAACTGGTGATGTTTATATAGGTGTAAAGCTAGTCGTAGTTTTACGTCGTCGAGTCCCGTTCCCATGAAGATCCGGTAGGTGAAAAAGAATGTATCAGCTACAAAATCGCCTTTTCCATTGTCCTCAAACGGATTGATGAAATCGCCTGATGAGCGATAAAGCCGGAAGAAACGATAGAGATCCTGTAGATAAGTGCGGCGGATGCTGACAGCGTCTTGTGGGTCTTCCGTTGCAGCCAGAGGCCCCAGGACATCCTCTGACTCCATTACTTCTTTCATGTTCTCTGGCAACTGATTGATAATATGCTCTAAAGCAAGTGCAAATGAATACTTGTCAGACTCGCAGAAATTCCCTTTGTCCATGAGAATACGCAGAAAGTTTGAGTCGCCGAAATTCCGCATCACAGGACGTAGAGCCGGATGCTCCAGATAGAAGGGCGTAAACCAGTTCACCACCTCGTTAAAGAACGGGAAGCGTTTCATCTGCCTGAAGCCACCGAAATAAATATCTGAACCCTGCTTCTGCATATCCATCATCTTACGTACCTTTTCTTCCATCTGCTCCATACGTCTGTCCTCCGCATCCTGATGAAGGATATTTTCGAGAGCATCCTCTTCCTTCTCGATGATACCGAGTCGGCCGACAGCAAGATTGGAATTACGCATGATGTCAGGCATGATGTCACGCTGTATCTTGTCATTGTCCTTCTCGGCATCCTGACTGTAGAAGAATTGTATCTGCAATGTAAGCAGTTCACGTGTAATGGAAGAGTCTGAACAAAGTTCACGTACAACAGCGTCTTGTTCAGCAAAAATGTCCATTTCCTCAAACACAGACAGCACCCAGCCGACCAAGGCACGCTGGCGCACATATTCGTCTGAAGCACGGCGGTAGACAGAGACAAGGGTCTTGAATTTGTTGATGTCGAACTGATTCATTGCTCCAAGGCTGATGGCACTTGCAATGATTTGCTGATCACCGGAAACAACCGTAGGGGAAAGCAGCAGGTCGGTGTAAAAAACACTGTCTTCCTCCGTCCACTGACAGGAAGTCCACAAAGCGTTGAAAAGGCGGTTGACAAACTGCTGATGGCGATCGTATATCTCGGTTTGTCTTTGCTGCCTTGTGGATTCCGGTAGAAGCGAAAGCATGGCGACATCCGACACGAAAGTCTCCAGCACAGTACGTATGAAATCATGACTCATATTGAGATGGGCACTCACCCTGAAAGCATCAATGTATGCACCGATGTTCTTGCATCTCCAGCTGATTTCAAGATTAGCAGCAACCCTGTAAAGCCTCTGCAGCAACGTAGAATAGAGTGCCTCTCGCTGGCTGTCGGCATAACCTCTTCCCATATAGTCCACCATCAGCCGGTAATCATTCCGGATGGAGTCAAACTCCCCATGACCGATGAGTGACGGATGCTTTGCATAAAGGTGTTCCAACACTTCAATGGCCTTCCACAGCCATTTGTCCATCAGGCAGTTAATTGTCTTGCCAAGAATTTCCTCTACGTTCACCGTTGTTCGCATTTATTGATATTCGTTTCCCTTCTCCTTCTTTTCCACCCGCCAGGAAGTTACGAGCCATGAGCAGGTCTGCCTTCCGGGGTGGTCCTGTCTTTGTGTACTTGATGTCGGGCAGCGCACGCACCGTAGCGTCGTCAGCCTTCATGTACTTCTTTATCAGTCCGGCATAATACTTCACACCGTTCTTGTTGATCAGGTCCACCGCCTTGTCGTATGCTTCAGCAAATGCCGCTTCTTCTGTCTGACGACGCACCTTGTCCATCACGGCAATTACACCAAGGTGTACACCGGCATCAGCCGAACTGAAGATGACGTTGTTATCAGCTTGCAAGGCTTTCGTAGCCTGTGGCTCAGCAAGCCAATAGGCATCTATTTCATGATTCTGCAGCATATTCAGCCGTACCATGACATCATTGATTTGAACTCGGAAGACCTGGAATCTGGGGTTCCCCTTCTTCACGACAAGGTCACTCAGCAGATCGGTTGCAGAATATCGGGTCATTGCGATGATCTTGTCACTGAGGTCGGACAGTCTCCTTATCTTTTCCCCACGGTCGGCGACAAGTTGCCAGCTAAGGTTCGTATCTGTCAGATAGTGCATCAGCACCTTGCGCTTGTATTTCAGCCGTTCCGCACGTACGAGATCGGTGAAAGCCGCCTGCACGCTTCCGCCAGCCATTGCGGTGTCGCAGTCCATCTGCGCATTGAACCTGCAGAGTCTGATATCTACTTTAGCCGTATCGTACAGCAGACTGTCCTTCAGCAGATATGCGGGAAGACAGTCCATTGTCGGCATCACAGCTATCTTGTAGGCTTTCTGATAAGCCACCTGTTCTGCCTGTTTCCGTGACTGCTGCTCAGCCTGTATTTCCTTGCTGCTCTTGCCGCAGCTGACAAACATAAGCACCGCCAGTATGAGTAAGTAATCGATTCGCTTCATACAGTTGCAAATTTAAGAATAAATTTTGTAACTAAGAAAAAACTTATTACTTTTGTCCCACTTATGGCAAAGGACAAGATAGCTTATGTCTGCAGTAACTGCGGGCAGGAAAGTGCAAAATGGATTGGTAAATGTCCCAACTGCGGACAATGGAATACGTTCAAGGAAATCCGCATCGCTGCCGATACGGGCTCACAGGCAGCCCGCCATGCAGCCACGACACTGCGTAATGCAGCTTCGGGCGAAGCGGTTTCAGCTTTGGCGAACAAGCCGCAGCGGCTGCGTGATGTATCTTCACATGACGAACCACGGATAGATATGCACGATGGAGAGCTGAACAGGGTACTGGGAGGCGGACTGGTACCGGGCAGCATCGTACTCTTGGGCGGTGAGCCTGGTATTGGGAAAAGTACGCTGACTCTCCAGACGATTCTCCACATGACGCAGCATGTACTCTACGTCAGCGGTGAGGAAAGCCCTCATCAGATTAAGATGCGCGCCGTGCGCATCACAAAGGATATTGCCGAAAACGTCATCATCCTGTCGGAGACATCTTTGGAAAGAATCTTCGAACACATCCGTGACGTTCAGCCAGAGCTTGTCGTCATAGACTCTATCCAGACCATTTCAACGGAGGACGTGGACAGCAGCCCAGGCAGCATCACACAGGTACGTGAATGCGCATCGGCGCTGTTACGCTTTGCCAAGACGAGTGGCGTCCCCGTGATACTCATCGGCCACATCAACAAAGAAGGCAGCATCGCTGGTCCGAAGATTCTGGAACATATCGTTGATACCGTCATTCAATTTGAGGGAGATCAACATTATATGTACCGTATACTCCGCAGCATAAAAAACCGCTTCGGCTCTACTTCGGAATTAGGCATCTACGAAATGGAGCAGCAGGGACTGCGACAGGTAAGCAATCCATCGGAGCTTCTGCTCACAGAAGACCATGACGGACTGTCGGGTGTAGCCATTTCAAGTACTATTGAAGGCGTACGTCCTTTTCTTGTTGAGACACAGGCACTTGTTTCCTCTGCAGCTTATGGGACTCCACAACGTTCTGCAACAGGATTCGACCAACGCAGACTGAACATGCTGCTTGCCGTACTGGAGAAGCGGGTGGGCTTCAAACTCATGCAGAAGGATGTGTTTCTGAACATTGCCGGCGGTCTCCGTATAACAGATATGGCCATGGACTTAAGTGTCATTGCCGCCGTACTTTCATCGAATGTCGATACACCGATAGAACAGGGATGGTGTATGTGCGGAGAGGTCGGCCTCAGCGGCGAAGTACGACCGGTCAGCCGGATTGAACAGCGCATTGCTGAAGCCGAGAAACTCGGTTTCAGTCATATCATCCTCCCCAAGTACAACTTGTCGGGACTTGCGGGCAAATACAGCATACAGCTTCACCCTGTACGCAAGGTGGAAGAAGCACTCCGCAATCTCTTCGGATAACTTCTGTACAACAGAAAACAACGGAAGCAAGCCAGGCTCCATCTTCCCGCTGTACGGCTCATTCGTCGATGTAGTCGCGGATGATATTGGCCCATACTTCATAGCCCTTGACGGTAAGATGAAGCCCGTCACGACAGTACTCTGTCCGCATGGTTCTTGGATACGTACCCAAGAGAGGTGTATAGAGATCGATGAAGCGGAGGGCATGACGGTCGCAATAGTCTTTCAGCCTTCTGTTAAGCAATATTATCATATCCTCCTTCCCCCTCAGTAGCTTCCATGCTCCGACACTTTCATTCAGCGGCAAAAGACTTTGGACATAGAGCCGGGTATCTGGATTACGTCTGCGTATCGTCTCAATAATGCGGACAATCCCCTGAAAGGTACGATCAACCGTCCATCCATGACTCAGGTCGTTGATGCCACACTCAAAGAATATCTTGTCAGGCTTGTAAGGCAACACCTGATCGAGCCGGCTGTAAATACCGTGACTGTCATCGCCGATGATTCCTCGGTTAATAATCTTTGACGCATTTGGGAAAAATCTGTTCCAGTCCCCTCCATACTCTGAATGGCTGTCGCCCAGCATGATGATTGCACCTTCGGGCAAAGCCCCTTCACGGCGGAATTGATTCACCTTCATATTATAATGCTTCGAACCGTGATACGCAACATGCTGTGCCTGTCCTGAAAGGCAGGCAAAGAGGAAAGAAAGGAACAGAAAGAGAATCCTGATCATGTCAGTTATTATCTTATTATATCATTATTGTCAGATTACAAAAGTAAGGAAAAAGAGGCAGACGAGGAAAGAAAAGTCCGGTTATTATCCAAAAGAAATGATAACCGGACTCTTCAACAAGAGGATCTTTTTAACTTTTCTGCAGGGTCTGTCAGTTCATGCGGCGCATTACCTTACGAAGGTAAGCCTGCGTCTTCGAGACGCTGTAACGAATACCACCGCTCCATAGGCGTATAGCCCTTTCGATACTGTTCAGCGGATTGTGAAAACTCTGGATGATGACGAACATCTCCTTTGACTTTGCTGCGCTGAAGCGGTCGGAAAGAGAATAACGCTTCTTGCTGCCGGAACTTCTGAGGATATTGTTGCACTCTTTCACCAAAACAGGCGAAATCTGCAGAACGCCCACATACGGACCATTAACAGCCGCTGCATTGCCTTTACTTTCAATCTGGATAATCGCATTCATTACCGGTTCCCAGTCGAATCCGTCACCCCTTGCAGATACTTCACTGTGTGAAGCAAAAATCATTAAGAAACAAATACTTGCTACTTTTAAAATTCTCATCATTAAAACATTTCCGAAACCTTGGAAAGTAGCTCAAACGAGCTGCTTTCTACGGCGTGTTCCTATGTGAGAATGAGTTACCACCACGCCTCAGTTTCATATTAACGGTTGCAAAGGTACAAAAAATATTCTTGATAACCAACACTTTAAATTAAATTAATAAAGTTCGGGATGAATATCAATCTGTGAAAAGAGAGGTGTCAGGGGCGTATTCAATCCGTCAGTAAAAGCCTTCCTTCTGTCCAAGAAACGCCTGATTTGGGGCTTTGAAAAAGAATGCTTACCTTTGCAATGCTCATCAAACCCAGGGACTGTGCAGTACGGTATAGACGGCCTCTGTCTGTCCGTCCTTGCCCTGGCTATCCAAGGAGGCATCATAAAAACAGGCAAAAAACGAAATGGTAAAACGGAAACACAGGAGGAGGAGACTGAAAAGCAAGAACAGGTTGTGGTGGCTGGGGGCCGCCTTTACCACAATGGCAGTAATACTTATCATCGATTTAAAACCGTGGAAAAGGCATCATGCGACAGTCAGTGATCAATGGCCGTACCATGACTTGACAAAAGGTGACTACGCCAAGGACTTCGATGGACTTGATATTTCCCGTCACCAGGGGAAAATACACTGGGACGAGCTTATAGCCGAGAATCCTCAGCTACAATTCGTCTATATCAAAGCTACTGAAGGAAGTTCCATTGTCGACCCTCTCTACAAGCGTAATTTCAGATCGGCAAAAGAACGGGGGCTGATGGTCGGTTCCTATCATTTTCTCACCAGCCGGACATCCATGCACAAGCAGGTAGAAAATTTCCTGGGAAATATCGATGTAAGCCAGCAGGACCTGCTTCTCCTTGTTGATGTAGAGAAAGACGGCACATGCGACTGGAGCCGTGACATCATCCAGAAGAACCTTTCCGAGTTTATCCGATTGGTAAAGAAACATACGGGGCAAGCCCCAATGATTTATACCAATGAGGCTTACTACCATATGAATCTCTATCCGGAGTTCAACCGCTACCGACTGTTCATCGCTAACTATAACCTACCTCCGGAACTCCCTGGCGCAAAGTATGATATATGGCAGTCCAGCAAGCACGGAAGAGTACATGGCATCTGGAACTACGTAGATGTAGACCGGCTACGTGATGGCGTATCTGTCAATGACTTCAGAATGCCTTGAAGAATCTTCCGCTGCCGACTGCATGTACCGGATGTCAGGCCAGACCCTCTATCTGTCCACGGACAATGTCGATCTTTTCTGCCTGTGGGATTTTAGGCAGACCAGGCATACGCATGATGTCGCCGGCAATAGCCACGATCATCTCTGCACCGCCATTAATGACAAAATCCCGGATAGTAATATCGAAATCCTTAGCTGCACCCACCTGCTTGGGGTCCTCGCTGAATGAGAACTGCGTCTTGGCAATGCAGACCGGGAAGCGGTCCATCCCCCATGCGTGGATACGGGCAAGTTTCTTTTCCGCCGATTTCTTGAGGATAACAGAGCGTGCCCCATAAATGTTCCGGGCAATCTTATTTACCTTTTCCTCTATGGTATCATCATCAACATACGCCATACGGATTCTTTTTGCGCCCTGCCTGTCAATAGTCTCTACAATGAGACGGGTCAGATCTTCCGCACCTTCTCCGCCCTTCGCAAACACATTGTTCTCGGCGAAGCCTACTCCTAACATCTTGCAGTGCTCGGAAAGAAGTGCGATTTCCTCCTCGGTGTCATCTCCGTATTTATTCAGCGTCACAACTACAGGCTGTCCGAAACGCTGCATATTCCTGACATGGCGGTCGAGATTGGCAAAGCCTTCGACAAGAGCCTGACGCTCCTGTTCGTGAGGCTCGCCCCCGACGAGTCCCCCATGCATCGTCAATCCACGCAAAGTCGTAACAAGAACCGTAACACGAGGATGTATTTCGCCCTTCCGGCATTTGATGTCCAGGAATTTCTCTGCTCCAAGGTCAGCACCGAATCCTGCTTCAGTCACGGCGTAATCACTCAATGACATGGCAATCTTTGTCGCAACCAGACTGTTACATCCATGGGCTATATTCGCAAACGGACCGCCGTGGACAAGTGCCGGTGTTCCCTCGAGTGTCTGTACAAGATTTGGTTTAATGGCATCCATCAGCAAGACCGTTATCGCTCCGGCTACACCAAGATCGCGCACGGTGAATGGCTTGTCGTCGAAAGATATACCGAGAACCATGTTCTCAATACGCCGACGGAGATCAGCCTCACTGTCAGCAAGACACAGTGCGGCCATGATTTCGCTGGCAGGAGTAATATCAAAGCCCGACTGTGCCGGCAGTCCGTCGGTTGTGTTTCCAAGACCAGTGACGATATTACGCAGGCTGCGGTCGTTGACATCCAAGACACGTTTCCACAGGACCTGTTTCAATGTAAATCCCTCGCTGCGATGCTGGTAGATATAGTTGTCCAGCAAAGCTGCTATCATGTTGTGCGCACTCGTGATGGCATGGAAGTCACCGGTGAAGTGGAGATTGATCTTCTCCATCGGGACCACCTGGGCATAACCGCCGCCGGCAGCCCCACCCTTCATGCCGAAACACGGTCCGAGACTCGGCTCGCGCAGGGCGAGTACAGAGCGTTTTCCAATGCGGTTGAGTGCCATGGAGAGTCCGATGCTGACGGTCGTCTTGCCGATTCCGGCACGTGTGGGGGAAATAGAACTGACGAGGATGAGACGGTTGCTGGCAACACGATCCTCATCGATCAGCGAAAGAGGAACTTTTGCCATGTACTTTCCATAATGTTCCAGGACATCAGCAGGAATACCTGCCGTAGCAGCAACGTCCTCGATTCGCTTCATAGCACACGAACGAGCAATTTCAATGTCTGATTTCATAGTTATATTTTTTGTATTAAGTTGTGTGGACAAAGATAGGAAAAAAAAATGAATATCTCTATTTATCAGAGAAAAGTTTTCAATCTGCACAGGGAGTTTCTCCTGCTGGAAGCCGGCACAAAGGACCGAGCTCTGTCACTCAAACGAATTAAACAAGTTGAACCCGTCAATCAGGTTTAAAAGTAAGACAAAAGGTAATCGGCCAGGAACATTAAACTACAAATATCCATTATTCCCAAGTGCATGGGAAAGACATTCCCGAATACTTGGGAAGGCTGTTCCCAACATCCGGGAACACAGTTCCCAACCGGTTGGGAATAACCAGTCAAGAAGACACTTTAATACAAAAAAGGGATTGCCCACATTGGAACAATCCCTTCTCATATTTCAAACGACCACCCAGGGTGGAGGTTAAAGCTTTACTTCAGCTTAGCATAACCGTACTTTGCACAGGCACCGAGTTCCTCCTCAATACGAATGAGCTGGTTGTACTTGGCCATACGGTCTGTACGAGACATAGAACCCGTCTTGATCTGGCCGGAGTTTGTAGCAACTGCGATGTCAGCAATAGTTGTATCCTCTGTTTCGCCTGAACGGTGAGAGGTTACAGTTGTATAGCCGTGACGGTGTGCCATTTCGATCGCTTCAAGAGTCTCCGTGAGTGAACCAATCTGGTTGACCTTGATCAGGATAGAATTGGCTGCGCCCATCTTGATTCCCTTTTCGAGGAACTTGACGTTGGTAACGAACAGGTCATCACCGACGAGCTGGCAGCGGTCGCCAATGGCAGAAGTCAGCTTGACCCAGTTCTCCCAGTCGTTCTCATCGAGACCATCCTCGATAGAGTCGATAGGATACTTGGTGATGAGATGCTCGAGGTAAGCAATCTGCTCATCAGCTGTGAGCTTCTTTCCGTTAGGATCCTTCGGCATACCGTTCTTGAGCTGACGGTAGTCGTAGAACCATTTCCCACCTTCACATACAGCAAACTCAGAAGCAGCGCAGTCCATTGCAATCTTCACATCCTTGCCCGGTTCGTAACCGGCATCCTTAATAGCCTGAATGATTGAGTCGAGAGCATCCTCAATGCCATCGAACTTAGGAGCGAAACCACCTTCGTCGCCTACAGCCGTAGAGAGGCCGCGCTTCTTCAGGAGCTTTGCAAGAGCGTGGAAAACCTCGGCACCCATACGGATACCTTCTTTCTCAGAAGGAGCACCTACCGGGCGGATCATGAACTCCTGGAAAGCGATAGGAGCATCAGAGTGTGCACCACCGTTGATGATATTCATCATCGGAACAGGCAACACGTAGGTGTTGGCACCACCGATGTAACGGTACAGAGGAATATTCAGAGCCTTGGCAGCAGTATGGGCTACAGCCAAAGAGACACCGAGGATAGCGTTAGCACCAAGCTTGCTCTTCGTAGGAGTGCCATCGAGTTCGAGCATCTTATAGTCGATTGCACGCTGATTCAGCACGCAGTCACCCTTCAATGCAGGAGCAATGAGGTTGTTGACATTCTCAACAGCCTTGAGGACACCCTTGCCCAAGAAACGCTTCTTGTCACCATCACGAAGCTCAAGAGCCTCATTCTCACCGGTAGATGCACCGGATGGAACACTTGCACGACCCATTACACCGTTTTCGAGAGTCACCTCTACTTCAACTGTAGGATTGCCACGTGAGTCAAGAATCTCGCGAGCATGTACTTTTTCAATCTTCATAACTTATATGTTTATTAAAAATCAGTTGTGTCTGTATTATTTCTTCTTCCTTATGCCTTGCAAAGTTAATAAAAAAACTTGTAACCGCATTCTGTCAGGACCTTATATTTGTGTTTTTTGCAAAATTAACGTTTAGCCGATGAGAATGACCGTCACGCCACGTGCCGCCTGTGCTCCCATGACGAGAGCCTGTTCAATATCAGCGGTCTTGCTCGGTCCGGAAATAAAACAGCCATAGCCGTATTCCGTCATCTGAATGCGTGCGTATGCCTCGTGCATATTGCTGACGACCTGGTCGCAATGGACGAGAATGACAAGCTGCTCTGAAATAAAACAGACAGCTCTTTCTTTCATTGTCTGTGGGACCCATATACATCCGTTCTCGGCTACAGCGACTTGTCCTTCAACAACCCCGACTTCGGTACCGTTGAGTTCCTGTGCCTCAGATACAGTATCAGGATTGCGGTTGGCCTTTATTCCCTTGACATTCGAAGCAAGCACTTTACATTCGGGATAAGCCTGCCGGATAATCTCATTAAGGTCGTCACCGGAGCTGGCTTCAATAACCCTGCACCCTACGCTGCAGCTCGTTTCAACAAATTTTCTGACAGCATCGGGATAAGTGAAACCCTTGCCAGACATTTCGGGCATATCAAACTGCCGGGTGGTATTCAGGCGCAATATACGGAATAGTTCATCTTTTTTCATTGATGGGTGATAGATTTTTGACTGTTGGACGATGATGGGGAGACGATGGGCAGAACACAATTACTTCCCGTTCTTCAATTCCTCCATCGCCTGTTTGAAGATGGCATGGAATGGTTTGCTGGCAAAGTGCGGCAAGGTGTGCCCGATACTCCACGGATTCAGTTTTATATCTGCCCACACCGCAGGAATATGGTTAGCCACAGATGAATTACGAAGGAGTGCGTCATAGACATGATAGTTCTCATAGACGGTTTTCATTCCCTCCGCCATCACCTTCTTTTCTTTGTTCTCTGTCCCATAATTTTCCAGTCTCTGGCGCCATCGATAAATCTGACTGCCAGGTGCCACCTTAGCCGGACATACACAATCGCAGCTCAGGCAGAGAGAGCATGCCGATACGTTTCCACTGTGTGCTCTGGGATCTTTCAGCATACCAAGGTTGACACCGATAGGACCGGGAATAAAGTAACTGTAGGAATAACCTCCCGATCGGCGATAAACAGGACAGGTATTCATACAGGCACCACAGCGGATACACTTCAGGGTTTCCCAGTGTTCGGCATCGGCAATCATGTCACTCCGCCCATTGTCAACAAGGATGACATGCATCTCTGCTCCCGGACGGGGCTTCCGGAAATGAGAGGTGAATGACGTGGCTGGCTGCCCTGTCCCGCTACGGCTCAGCAAACGGTGGAATACTGCCAGTGAGGCATAGTCAGGGACGACCTTTTCAAGTCCCATGGCTACAATGTGCAATTTCGGAACAGAAGTAGACATATCCGCATTCCCCTCATTGGTGCAGACAACACAATCGCCTGTAGCCGCCACACCGAAATTACAGCCCGTCATCCCTGCGTCAGCATCCATAAAGTCTTTACGGAGACTCTGGCGGGCACAATAGGTAAGATAGGTAGGGTCATGATTGCCAATATCCTTGGATATGCCTTTTGCCTCAAACATCTCCCCTACTTCGTCGCGTGTCAGGTGAATTGCCGGCATGACAATGTGGGCAGGCTTCAGATGCATCAGCTGGAGAATGCGCTCACCGAGGTCAGACTCAACGACATCAATACCTCTTTTCATCAAATAGGAATTCAATCCGCACTCCTCCGTCAGCATGGATTTCGACTTCACCAGCTTCCTCGCCTTATGAGTTTCAAGGATACCGTATGCTATTTCGTTGAACTCCTGTGCACCCTTGGCAAAGTGGACAATAACGCCGTTCTTCTCCAAGTTCGTCACAAACTGTTCCAGATAATCGGCAAGATGGGTAATCGTGTGTGCCTTGATCCGGCTGGCCTGATCGCGCAGTTCTTCCCATTCGGGAAGCAGAGCCGCTGCTGCGTCACGTTTCTGACGACACGACCAGAAAGTCTGATCATGCCGGGAAATTTTCCCTTCGGGATTCTTCAGGAACTCCTTTGCTCTTTTTGAATGATATGTTGACATGCTGATAATTTGCGCTTCAACCTTATTATATATGTCTCATACCCCTGCAGCCAGTATCTCGGCCACGTGCATGAACTTCACTGAATATTTCTGTTTGGCCGATATGCCTTGCATGTGCATCAGACACGAACAGTCGGCTCCGGTGATGATTTCAGCACCGGTCGCCATGTGTGCTTTTACCTTGTCATTCCCCATCCTGCTGCTGACGTAAGGCTCCTCAACCGAGAACATTCCTCCGAATCCACAGCATTCGTCTTTCCGTTCAGGCTCTTTTACGGTAATGCCTTCTTTCAGTTCAAGCAGATCTATAATTTTGTTGAAAGGTTTCACCTGTAATTCGGACGGAGAGCTCAATCCCAGCTCACGTACGCCATGGCAGGAATTATGCACCGATACAATGTGGGGAAAACTGCCTGGAAGCTCCGTTATCTTCAGCACATCATGCAGGAACTCCACAAGTTCCATTGTCTTTTCAGGTGTCCGGCAGTCGTGGTCAAGTATCTGCGGATAGTTCATGCGTACGAAAGCGGCACACGAAACACTTGGAGTGACGACATAATCAAATTCTTTAAACTCATCCTCGAAACGTTCGGCCAGATGCCCTGACATACGCTGGAAGCCTCCGTTTGCCATCGGTTGTCCGCAGCAGGTCTGCCGTTCTGGATAGATCACATCTATCTTCAGCTTCCGCAAAAGCCTGTAAGTAGCTACGCCAACCTGCGGATAAAGTGCATCGACGTAACAGGGGATGAAGAGTCCGACTCTCATAAATCTGTATTCTCTTGTTCGTTTTGTATGCTACAAATTTAGAGAAAAAAACTCATACAGGAAAAGAAAGTCAGAAAAAACATTCTAAAAAAAACATAGATTCTGCATGGAATCAGTGCTGCCCGGTAAACATTTCCCATGTAAGTCGGCCGTCAGTGTCTTACGATATATCATGGCCACAGGCATAGACAGGCCTTTCCTGCAGATGTGCTGATGCCCGTCACTCATGGAGTTGTCGGCAAACACCGGTCGTGCAGATGCCCCGCTCCATGCAATCTGTTGCCGGAACGGGGGCAAATTGTGGCCGGAGAAAAGCTGTGCCGGCAGAACTTCTTTGGTCCGGGAGGCTTGTCTTTCCTGAAAAGAGTGTGGATTTGTCTGTTTAAAAGAGATTACGCATGGGAAATCATGCTGCTTATGTTTTATCGGACAGCATTGCCTATGGGACGTATTGTTACGTCCGTCGCTTCCATCTGCCATATATCTGTCTTGTTTTCTCATATCGATATACGGCAGAAGCTTCGGGCCGACCTGTCCTTACGGTTCACGGTACATGACACTGCCGTTTGCCTGGTGGGTCGCAAGGACAAGCACCTCGGCAATCTGTACGTGTGCAGGGGCTGAGGCTGCATAAAAGACGACATCGGCAATGTCGGACCCTGTGAGGGGTTCAATACCTTGATAAACCTTACCGGCACGCGCATCATCACCATGGAAGCGGACATAGGAGAAATGGGTCTCTACCAGCCCCGGCTTAACGGTGGTTACACGTACTGCCGTATGGGCGAGGTCAATACGGAGCCCGTCACTTATTGTCTTCACAGCAGCTTTCGTTGCACAATAGACATTGCCGCCGGCATAGGCCGCATCGCCAGCTACAGAGCCGATATTGATAATATGTCCGCTGTTCCGCTTCACCATTCCTGGCACAACAAGACGTGTCATCGTCAGAAGTCCCTTGACATTGGTGTCGATCATCGTCTCCCAATCGTCGAAACTCCCTTCGTATTCAGGCTCCAGGCCAAGTGCCAGGCCTGCGTTGTTGACAAGGACATCAATATGCTGCCAGTCGGGAGGTAGACTGTTGATGGCGGCTGTCGCCGCCTTGCGGTTCCGTACGTCGAACGCTACAGCCAACACCCGCACGTCTTCCGATTCAAGTTCTTTTTTCAATGTGGCAAGGTGCTGTACCCTGCGTCCTGTAATAATGACATCGTAGCCGCCTTTTGCAAACCTGCGAGCACAGGCTTCACCAATACCACTGGTGGCTCCGGTAATCAATGCTGTTTTCTTCATCTTATGACAAATTTAATCGTGTCCACTGACTTTGGGGACAGTAGATCTTTCGTGGGGGTAGACTCATTCTGCTTATAAAAAATCTTCTAAAGTTTAGAGTGGCCAGGATGCTGACAATGAGGACAGGATTACCGACTGTTTACTGCAAAAGTTTATTTCTCATTTGCTGTCACTTTTAACATTCTTCACTAACAAATTGTTTATCAGTATGTTATGTTTGTTTGCAGAGTGACGGCTGTGACAGGAAAATAATTTCACCGCAGACCAATCACAGGCGCATCTGCCGTGGATGAATGTCAGACTATGTTCTATCCTAAAGTATATTCTTCTGCGGCAGACTCTTTATCAGGAAATGTTTATTCAGAAAACTTACATTCAAACTACTTCTATCCGGTTATAATGCTTAACGTGATCCGTACTAAGCCTTGACACCATGGGTGTACACCCTCGACACCATTCGTGTTTACCCTCGGCACACTGACAGTAAAGAATCAGTGGAGGAAAATTATGCACCTTAGGTTAGGTGCAGCACAAGAAAAAAGGGACCCGTGGCATCACTGCTAAGGTCCCTCAAACAAATTAGAGAGTTATAAAAAATCAGGTTTTTCTGTTTGACTCTTCAATACCGGTTGCAGGCTTTCAGCTTGACTCTGCAATGCCATGTAGCAGTGCGCACTCTTGATCGCTGCAATGGCAATCAAGGGCCTTCAGCTTGGCTCTGCCAGCCAGACTGTAGCTCTTATTCCTGCTTGCTGTTGGAAATGATCTTCATACCCTCTTCCACAGCCTGCATATTCAGTGGAATAAGGTTATGATGACGTTCCGGGAGACTCTTGAAGAGAGCTTTCTTCAGTCCGTCGGTACTTACTACAGGACAGACCTTGAGTAATCCGCCCAGAACAATCATGTTGAACACCTTGGCATTCTTCATTTCTGCAGCCTTGTCCATTGCGTTGATACGATAGACAGCAATATCCTTACGTCTCGGAGGACTTATGACACCATAGCCGTCATAAATAAGAATGCCACCCGGTTTCACCTTGGGTTCGAACTTATCCAGTGAAGGCTGGTTCAGGACGATTGCCACATCATACTTGCTGAGGATGGGAGAAGAGATGCGTTCGTCACTTACGATGACCGTCACATTGGCTGTTCCGCCACGCTGTTCCGGTCCATAGGCAGGCATCCAGGTTACCTCCTTTTCTTCCATCAGCCCCGAGTAAGCCAGAATCTTACCCATTGAGAGCACACCCTGGCCGCCGAAACCACTAATTATTATCTCTTTTTTCATTTTACACCTTTTTATATATTAAGGAACGGATAATGTATTTATATATTAAGGAACGGATAATGCATCAAAGATACTCCCAATGGGGAATATCTTACCTGTTTTCTGCTGACAGCCACCTTCCTATTCCTATAGGCCGGTTGTATCTTTCAGGTCTCCCTTTTGGTATTCCGGGAACATATTTTCCCGCATCCACTCGTTCGCTTTCACCGGAGTGAGCTTCCAGCCGCTGTTGCAGGTGGCAACAATCTCTACCAGCGAGCTGCCTTTTCCCTGCATACTTGCTTCGAAGGCCTTGCGAATCGCACGTTTCGCCTTGTTGATTGAAGCGACCGTATCAACACTCTGGCGGGTCACATAGCAGGTACCTTTCAGATGGCTTGCCAGCTCTGTAATATTCAGATTGTAGCCATGAAGAGCCGGCTCACGGCCATAAGGGCAGGTTGCGGTTTTCTGACCGATAAGCGTAGTGGGTGCCATCTGCCCACCTGTCATGCCATAGATTGCATTGTTGATGAAGATGATCGGAAAGTGCTCACCACGGTTCAGTGCATGGATTGTCTCGGCAGTACCGATACAAGCCAGATCGCCGTCGCCCTGATAAGTGAAGACGAGGCGGTCCGGCCACAGCCGCTTGATACCTGTCGCCACAGCCGGGGCACGTCCATGCGGCGCCTCCTGCCAGTCAATATCAAGATAACGATAAGCGAAGACTGCACATCCCACAGGGCAGACTCCGACCGCCTTGTCGCTCATTCCCATTTCCTCGATTACCTCTGCAACCAACTTATGAACCACACCATGTGAACAACCTGGACAATAATGCATTGTCGTGTCGTTCATCAGGGCAGGCTTCTTATACACCAGATTTTCCGGTGAAATAATCTCATTTGCCATAATACACGTCCTCCCTCATTACTTTATCAACGTTTTCTTGAGTGCCTTGACAATCTCTTCCGGATCGGGAACGATACCCCCCAGACGGCCGAAATGCTCTACCGGCAATGCTCCGTTGACAGCCAGACGGACATCCTGTACCATCTGACCGGCATTGATTTCGCTCACCAGCACACCTTTCTTCCCCTTGCAGAGTTCTGCAAGCTGTCTGCTTGGGAAGGGCCAGAGAGTTATCGGACGGAACAGACCGACCTTCAACCCAGCCTCCCGGGCCAGCTCAACGGCTTTCTCTCCGATACGTGCGGCACTGCCGAAACTGACGATTATGTATTCCGCATCGTCACACAGCTGTGCTTCGAAACGCACTTCGTTCTCACATATCTGCCGATACTTCTCCTGTAAGTGGAGGTTTCTCTGTTCCATTACTTCCGGCTTCAATTCCAGAGACGTAATGATATTCGGCGTACGGTCCTGCGTGCGTCCGATAGAGGCCCATGGACATTCCTTTCGGATTTCTTCCTCCGTACGGCGCGGTTTCACTGGCGGGAGAACCACTTTCTCCATCATCTGTCCGATTACGCCATCAGACAGAATCATGGCTGGGTTACGGTATCTGAAAGCCAGTTCAAAGGCCAGATCGACAAAATCGGCCATTTCCTGAACGGAATTCGGAGCCAATACAATCACATTGTAATCACCATTGCCACCGCCACGCGTTGCCTGGAAATAATCGCTCTGACTTGGCTGGATCGTACCAAGGCCAGGGCCTCCGCGCTGTACATTGACAAACACGCCGGGCAGCTCAGCACCGGCCATATAGCTGATGCCTTCCTGCATCAAGGCGACACCAGGTGATGAAGAACTCGTCAGTACCCGTTTCCCGGCACCTGCGCCGCCGTAGATCATGTTGATAGATGCCACCTCGCTCTCAGCCTGCAGGACAACCATGCCGGTTGTCTCCCACGGCTTCAACGCTGCCAGTGTCTCGATTATCTCACTCTGAGGGGTAATGGGATAGCCGAAATAACCGTCTGTACCACAACGGATGGCGGCATGGGCGATGGCCTCGTTCCCCTTCATTAATTTTACTTCTTGTTCTGCCATAAATTATTCCTCCACTTTCTTGCGATAAACCATAATGCAGCCGTCAGGGCAGACCATTGCACAGGCAGCGCAACCGATACAGGCCTCCGGAACGGCGGCTTCAACATACGGATATCCGTGGACATTCACCTTCTTCTGAGCCAAGGCAATCACATCTTTCGGGCATGCAACGATGCACAACTCGCATCCTTTGCAGCGGTCAGTGTTCACTACGATGGCACCTTTCATCTTGCTCATAGTTTTTGTATTTTAAGGATTGTATGCATCCTTGTTATAGAAGTTGAGAATACTCTCCAGCATCTCTTTTGCCACGACTGCCGGCGAATCGGGATCCAACTCGATGGCCTCCATGTAGTTGGCCAAGGCATTCTGCCAGTCTCCCCTCTTCCGGCATTCGTTTCCCAGTTGGAAATATTCTTCGGCTGTCATTTACTTGTAAAATTCTCTCTTGCCCGCAGCAAGCGTATTCTTCATCAGCGAGCAGATAGTCATGGGGCCGACGCCACCCGGTACAGGGGTAATGAAAGAGCAAAGAGGTGCGACCTCATCGAACTTCACATCACCGTTCAACCGGAAACCGCTCTTGCGGGTTTCATCGGCAACACGTGTAGTACCGACGTCAACGACAACTGCTCCCGGTTTCACCATGTCTGCCGTCACGAAGTCGGGTCTGCCTATAGCGGCAATGATGATGTCAGCTTCCCGGCACTCTTTCTTCAGGTCCTTTGAATGGGAGTGGCAGACCGTCACCGTTGCGTCACCGTACTGTTTCTGCATCATCAGCTGTGCCATGGGCTTGCCGACGATGTTGCTGCGGCCGAGAATGACACATTTCCTGCCGGAAGTTTCGATTTTGTAATGTTGCAGGAGCGTCAGGATTCCCAGCGGGGTCGCTGATATGAAGCAGGGAAGGCCGATGGACATACGCCCGACATTGATCGGATGGAATCCGTCAACATCCTTGCGGTAGTCAATAGCCATGATGATTTTCTGCTCGTCGATGTGTTTCGGCAAAGGCAGCTGGACGATAAACCCGTCCACATCCACGTCCTTGTTCAATTTTTCTACGCAGGCCAGAAGCTCCGCTTCGGTAACATCAGCCTCGAAACGGATGAGGGTAGACTTGAATCCGCATTGTTCACATGCAATCACCTTATTCTTCACATAGGTTTCGCTTCCCCCGTCATGCCCCACCAATATGGCTGCAAGATGAGGTTGCTTTCCACCTGCGGCTACAATAGCCTTCACTTCTCCGGCAATCTCCTGCTTGATGGCAGTAGCGGTTGCCTTTCCGTCGATTAACTGATATTCCATAGTAAAATATTATTTGATAAATAGATTTCCTTTTACAGCTTCGGCATGTTCGGCATGTTCGGCATGTTCGGCATACCGGGCATCCCTTTCATGCCTTTCATGCGGCTCATCATGCCTGACATCTTCGATCCGGTGACCATCTTCATCATTTTCCGGGTCTGGTCAAACTGCTTGATCAGGCGGTTCACCTCCTGAAGATTCGTGCCGGATCCTTTGGCAATACGCTGCCGACGGGAATTGTTCAGCACTTCCGGATTCGTGCGTTCCTTCGGGGTCATACTCTGGATGATGGCCTCAATCCCCTTGAAGGCATTGTCGTCGATGTCCACGTCGCGGATTGCCTTGCCCACACCGGGAATCATCGAAGCGAGGTCTTTCAGATTACCCATTTTCTTGATCTGCTGAATCTGGTTGTAGAAGTCGTTGAAGTCAAACTGGTTCTTCTGGATCTTCTTCTGCAGACGCTTCGCTTCTTCCTCGTCAAACTGCTCCTGCGCACGTTCGACAAGTGAGACTACGTCGCCCATGCCCAGAATGCGGTCGGCCATACGTCCTGGATGGAACACATCTACTGCCTCCATCTTCTCACCTGTACCGATGAACTTGATAGGCTTGGTCACAACGGTACGGATTGAAAGGGCAGCTCCGCCGCGCGTGTCACCGTCGAGCTTTGTGAGGACAACGCCATTGAAGTCCAGACGGTCATTGAACTCCTTGGCCGTATTCACTGCGTCCTGACCTGTCATAGAGTCAACGACAAACAGTGTTTCATCGGGGGTTACATGCTTCTTGAGACTTTCAATCTCATTCATCATGTCCTCATCTACCGCCAGACGGCCGGCGGTATCGATGATTACCACGTCATTGCCCTTGGCCTTGGCCTCGGCGATGGCATGGTCGGCAATCTCGTTCACCTTTTTGTTGTCAGGCTCGCTGTAGACGGGCACTCCCACCTGCTCGCCCACCACTTTCAGCTGCTCGATGGCAGCGGGACGGTAGACATCACAGGCTACCAGCAGAGGGTGCTTGTGTTCTTTCGTCTTCAACATATTGGCCAGCTTACCAGAGAATGTCGTCTTGCCGGACCCCTGCAGACCACTCATCAGAATGATGGCCGGGCGGTTGACCAGGTTCAGTCCTACGGCTTCACCACCCATCAGCTCCGCCAGCTCGTCATGCACGATCTTGACCATGAGCTGCCCTGGCTTGACGGCGGTCAACACGTTCATACCCAGTGCCTTTTTCTTTACCGTATCCGTAAACGACTTGGCTACTTTATAGTTGACATCGGCATCGAGCAGCGCTCTGCGCACGTCCTTGAGGGTTTCTGCTACATTTATCTCTGTTATCTTTCCCTCTCCTTTAAGAATCTTAAAAGAGCGTTCAAGACGATCACTTAAATTTTCAAACATTGCCTTTTAAAGTAAACTCGTTTTATTTCCAACATACAAAGATAGTAAAAAGGAAAATAAAAAAACAAGTCTCATCCTCTTATTTTAAAATATTTTAAAACACACGGCTTGTATTCATGCGCACATAAATAATGTTTGTGCAAGAAAAGCAAGGCGCGAGATGTGTTTCTGTCCGCATTATTCGTATCACTTGCATGAATCTGCGGACAGAGGAGGTCCTGAAATCCTATAGGTGCCGCACGGTCTGATTTCTGCCTGTTGGCAGTCTATGTCCACATGGACTATGCTCGCTTACCGTACACATAAACTCATGCAGCCTGCCCTTGGGAATGATGTTCCCGAGGCCTGGGAACACGCTTCCCGACGGCTGGGACTCCGGTTCACAACCGGTTGGGAACCTGAAGCCCAGCGGGGCCGTATCAGAAGTTCATACGGTAGCTAAACTGTAGGGACATACACCCTCTTCTATCTGCAAAACAGACTATTTATTGAACAGACGAGGGCATCTGTCCCTACTTGGGTATATGACACATTTTCTTTCGGATGTTTCAGTCTTACTGTCTATCCCGGCTCCCGGGATGAAAGCTACACCTGTGCATTGTTAGGGTCGATTTCATCAGCATCGACTTCATCTTTCCCGCGCTTTACGTGTCCTTCAAACGTAACGAAGTAAAAGCCTTTCCGGGGAGTCCATTCCATGCAGAAGAGTTCTGACGGGCCCTTGAATCCGTTGTGTTTGATGGCACGTATCACCCATGACTGCGACCGTTCGCACTGGGCGAGGCTGCTCTCTACGATTTCTCCGTTATTGACCAGCAGGACAGAATAGGAGGTTTCTCCTGGTGAAAGCACGGTGACAGCACCGTTGGCCTCGAACAGCACATCCTCTACATCGAACATGGAGAAGATGCCCTTCTGCCTTAACATCAAGCGGAACTGTTCCATTTCAAGACTGTTGCGTTTGAAATTCTTGAAATTAATGATACCGTTCTTGACCAGGAACACACCCTCTCCTTTTATAAGGTGGCGCAATAGCGATGAACGCATGGCAAAACGGACAAGCATATTGAAACCGGTCCAGACGGCCAAGGCAAAGATCAGATGCCATATCGTCATATCCGGATTATAAAGCACACCACCGACCAGTGCGCCGATTACGAATGCGCTCACTGTGTCAAGCGGTGTCAGCTGTCCCATCTGTGCCTTTCCTGTTATGCGCAGGAAAGCCAGAATTCCAATCATACCCGTAATAAGCTTTACGGCAATAGCCACATAGGGTTGTAATAAATCAATCATGCTTTTTTTATTTTAAAGTCATCTATCTGTTACTTTATGCTGCAAAATTAGTGTTTCCCCTTAATATGTGCAAGGAAACAGGTGAAAACCCGTTTGGCAGGACCGACCGTGGAAACATTTCCATTCGCGCATTCTGCAAAAAAGAAGCAAACTTCTTTGCCAGTTGGGAAATAATAAATAACTTCGCATCCGAAAAAACAAGAAGCAAATGGAATACTACATCAGCATTGATAATGAGAAACAAGGTCCCTACAGTCTGCAGGAGCTGGAAGAACGCGGCATTCAGGCAACGACTCTGGTAATGCCGGCTGGCGGCACACGGTGGATTCCTGCCTGGCAGATAGAGGAACTGCGCAGGATTCTGGAGGGTAATGCCTCTACAGAGAATCAGACGGGGACGGAAGGGGTTCCGTTTGTAGAGGCAACCCCTATAGCACAGTCTGCTCCATCGGCAACCGATGTTCCGCCGCAGCCGCTGCAGAAGAGAGGTCATACGGGATGTCTGCCGGGCATCCTGATTACGCTTGTCGTCGTCGCTGCGGTACTGATACTTACCTGTCCGAAGCCCGAACAGCACAAGGAGGTTCTTTCGAGCGTCATTACCGCCACGGTGAACGATGCCGCCAACGACAGTACCAACACTACCGGCAATGAACTCATTGACAATGCATTCCGAAGCATCAGCAATGCGTTCGCCGGGAAGGTCGTCGAAGCCGCTGTTGACAATCTCGTGACGGTGGACAACTATGTGGTCTGTTCTCTCGGAAAGGTGAACTACAACGGAAAGGACTACGTCGTTTCCTTGGGGCTTTTAGGACATATCTTTACGGTTGACGAAGACGACCTTCAGAAGGCGGCAGAGCAGTATTACAAGAAGTCGGAGATAAACGTGAAGGAACAGATCAGGCAGAAAGCACAGAAAATGTTACGGGAGAATGTCGTCGATCCTGCTACGACAGCCATAGAAGGTGTGCTGGGCGGAGCATTGGACGGACTGCTGGACGGTACCGGATTGGGCACAAAACACTCACATTCAGAGGCTGACAGGAAACAACCCGAAGATTCTCTTTAAGGGATTTTCTGCCTGTCAGGATGGAGGCAGAATGATGTCAGGACACATGGTCCCGAGTATCCGAGCTGAAGCCGGGGACACGTGGATATGTTCAAGGCTGGTTCTGGAAACCGCCTTTGGAAGGATTTTTTCCTTTTATCCGGCATATTCTGCCCATCGGAAATGGAAAAACATTATAATAAGTTGATTTTCTGTCCCTGCCTTTAAAAAAGGTTTTCATATATGAAATCAGAAAATATGTGGACTATTGCTTGTGTGATAAAGAAATAATATGTATTTTTGCAGTGTGAATTTAAAATGTTTTTTAATATGAAGAAATTACTGTTGATCGGGATAATGTCTTTGTCGGCCATTACCGGCTTTTCCCAGAACACTGCTACAGTCGACAACTTAAAGGAACAGCAGAAAGTACTTAACCTGACTGCAAAATTGAACAAGCTCCAGCTCGATTACGAAAAGGAGAAGGCGAATTACAATGCTCTCAGCGGAAAGGCTGCCAGCGTCAATGCCGACGCAAATGTTGCTACGACTGATTTCATGGCATCCGATCCTGCAAGCACTGTAAAGCAGGCAAAGGATACGGTAAAGAAACTCGAGGAGACGAAAAGCGTCAACAAGAAGTTGGCCAAGAGCCAGAAGGATATGAGCAAGATGGAAAAGAAGATGGCCAAGCTTCAGGCGCAGATTGACGAATTGAACAAAAAGGTTCAGATTATTGACAAATAACATCTTGTGGATAATCCCATTCATGTGGGGACAGGCAACTGTGTCTGTCCTCTTTCGTTTTTTCGGACAGACGAAACGTCTGTCTTTATTTTTGTTTCGGACAGGCTTCATCATTTCAAACAATGAAAAAGAAAACCCTCTTATTTCTGTTATCGGTATTATTCTCTTACCTCCCAGCCTATTCACAGATGCTCTTTTCGGAGAACATGACAATGGATATTGACAGTGCGAAGACCATACAGGGGTCGTTGCAGCCGGTGCTGGATTTCAAGACTGAGAAGGAGAATGTACTCACACTCAAGAATACAGCCAATCTCAATCTACTGATCAGACACAAGCGTGTTGTCAATCTGATCAACAAACTTGAGTTTTCAACCTATGGTAAGAAAGTGACGGTAAGCGGAGGTTACGTACATGTAGAATACCGCTATCTGCTAAGTCGTGCCTTTGAGATTTATCCTTATGCAGAGTCGCAATGGGCCGAGAGCCGCGGTATGGAATATAAGATATCCACGGGCTTGCAGTCACGTTACCGTCTGGTCAACAAGGAGAAGTTCCTGATGTTCGCAGCAGTAGGGCTGTTCTATGAGTTTGAGAAGTGGGATGATCCTACTCCTAATGCAGCTCAACCGCACGCTTACAGCCGTAGTGTCAAGAGTCATCTGTCCGTCAGCTGCAAGCACCATCTGGGTGACCACTGGGAACTGACAACCACAGCGATTCATCAGGCAAAACCTGACAGCTACTTCAAGGCGGCGCGTTTCGGCGGTGCTGTCGACCTGAAATATAACATCACGCCGAAGATCGGCATTAATGGTGCCTACCGTCTCATATATGACACTGCCCCTATCGTCCCTATAAGGAAGACTTACACTACGGTAGAGGCCGGGCTCAACATCGCATTTTAGCGGCTTCACCGATATATGTTCCGGATGTACCGTCCTGTATCAGGCGACGGTGTACTTCATACGGAAAGGGGCGGTATTGCTGTCGGTTTCTTGTGGAGTACAGATTCCTGAGAATGAATTATCCCCGCGAAGATAAAATTATCGTCGCGGGGATAATGCGATTCTGCCGGCAAGGCTTATACGGACTTGTCGAGCGGATTACAGAGCTGTGAAAAGCAGACGGTTATTTTCATAGCTTTTTAGCAGTTAGTTCAAATAAAAGCAGTATCTTTGTAGCTTGAAGCTATCATAGGATACATGATGAAGGCAAAGAAGACAGACATGGCAACTGAAAAGACAACCACACGGAAGGTCACCCCCCGGAAGCGTGGAGCGAAAGCACAGAAAGCTCCACTGAAAAGCCGTACCATATCGAACGACCTTATCCCCATAGAAGAGGAAACATGGCTTCTGCAGCCCATCGCAGTGACGATGATGCGCCATGACTATTCCCTCATTCAGGTGAGGATTCTGGTGTCTATCGTCGAGAGCCTGCAATCGATTCTGCATGGTATTCTGAACAACAAGCGTGGTTTTCAGCTGGATCTGTTCCAGACGGATGAACTGGATGAAGATGGGCGTATGCCGATCAAGCTCCCTTTCAAGGAGCTGGGGGTTGATCCGAACCACTATCCACAGCTGCGGAATTCGTTGAAGATGCTTGCTTCCATTCCTGTAGAAATACCTTACAAGACAGCTGAAGGAAGAAAGTATACAAAGGCAACCAACCTCTGCGATGTCTATATTCCGGAGGACAGATCCTATAATAAATATGCAATCCTGAAGCTCGACCATACTGTTGCCGAGCGTCTCGTCTCATTGGACTTTGGTTATCACCGGTTGGGGAAACAGATTGTCTTTGCCTGCAAGAACCGTTACACACAGCGAATTTATATGTTCATTGAATCCTGGGTAGACAAGGGGCGGACCGTCATCAAGACCCTGGAATTCAGAAAGATGCTGCGACTGGAGAACAATTATAAGAAGTTTTCCGACTTCTGCCGCCGTGTCCTTGATCCTGCCATGCAGGAATTGAAGGAGCTTGCCGAGAAAGGGTTCTGTGATTGTTACTTTGAGTATGAGAAGAAATATGACCGTGGTCAGCGCGGCGGTGAGCCGGACGAACTTGTCTTTGTCATTCATCGGACAAAGGACAAGATGAACTTGCAGTTACAGGAAATGACCCAGAACCAGCGGCGACAGTTCCAACAGTATCTTGTACAGTATTTCGACTTTACACCAGCGAATGCCAAGACAATGTCTGACCGCATTACCGCCGAGACCTATCAGGAAGCTGTACAGAAGCTGATGAGTCTTCGTGACAGATTCACAAAGACTTTCGTAAAAGACAAGGCTGCCTACACTTTCAAGAGCCTTGACGAAATGCTGAAGTCGAAGGAAATTCCCAATACGATAGTAGAAGAGGTGGAATAAAAAATAGGAAGTCCCCCTTGCAGAATAGGAATATTCCTACTTCATATTTGAAACCAAACGACTATTTTTGTTTCGGATAAAGGATTGAAGTAGTCATTCTAAAGGGTTACAGATATGAAAAAGATGTATTTATACACATTGGCACTGATTTTTACAGGTCTCACACTGGATACAACAGTACTTATGGCAGAATATCTTACGATGATGCACGCCGTGAAGCCCTGTTCCTTTCAGACAAGATGGCCTACGAGCTCGGATTAACCGACGCACAGTACGAGGCCGTCTATGAGATAAACCTTGATTATCTGCTGAATATGCAAGGGGAGAACTCTCTTTATGGAAACTACTGGGCACGGCGTAACAGCGACCTGTTCTATGTTCTGGATGCCAGACAATATAATTATTATATAGGTGAAGATTATTTCTATCGTCCGGTTTACTGGTATAATGACAGTTACGCTTACAGGGTATATAATCGTTATGCGGACTGTAATCATTTCTATCGCTCTCGTCCGGCAGATTATTTAACCTATCGCGGAGGCCGGAACAGGTATGCCGGCAGTTATTATGAGGGACGCTTTGGTTATCGTCAGCCCCGTCCGGGTATGACGATGGACCGTGCAAGGAACAGGCAGGAAGTTTACCGGAATGGTGGTTCATGGAATGCTCAACAGCAAGACAATCGGCACTACAGTTTCGGCAATGCAAGCAGGGACAATGTAAATACGACACCGGACAGGTCGTACAATCAGAGTTTTGGCGGTTCACGGCAACAGACGGATCGTCCGGTCTACCAGTCCCGCCAAAGTTCAACATCAGTTTCTCAGCAGACCGGCAGCAACGGCAGGGCTTCATTCGGGAATGCTTCCCGGCCGTCTATGCCGGCCTCGACGGCGAACAGTCAGATACAGTCAATTCCGACACGTTCAAACGTACCGAGCAACAACGGTAGCTTCGGCGGGCACAGATAAGAATAATAAAGGCGCAGAGACGTAGAATAAAGGCACAATAAGCAACATAGAAGATATATGAGGACAACGGATATAAACCGCTCAAGAGTGGCCTCGGCAATGGTCAGGGGCTACTTTCATGCATTCTTCTCCGGCCAGGGCGAAGTTCTGTACCCAGGAAAGAAAAGGCTGGAAGCCAAGGAATACAAGCGGATAGTTGTGGATAACTTTGAGAATTTCTCCAGCCACTTTGTTACAGTTCTTTTCCCGGTCCTTGTCCGTCTGAACTATTCTGATGTAGAAGCTGTGGCCGAGGATATGAAGCGGCATCACTTTTCTGGTTCGACTCCCTCAAAAATTCTGCTACGTTATGCCTGTGGAAACAAAAAGCTCTATGAACTGGTGACCACCGAATATCAGAAGCATATGTGCGCCCTGCTTGAAGGTCATCTGCTGTCTGCCGATGCCTATTTTTCAGATTGTCCACCACTGACTGGCGATGACAGTGTTTCTGTCTCTCTGGCCATCCGTTCTCTTGTCCGTGTTCAGATGCAGGCTTATGCTTCAGGGATAACTCTGGCAAAAACGGAGGCGGCCGGACTGCGTCAGGCAACAGTCTATCGTCTGATGTTGTCGGGAATGATGTCACTGCTTCATGAAACGCCGGTCAATCTTGAAGAAGAGAACTTGGAGATGATGTTCAGAAAGGTTGCATTGAACTCTGAAAACTTTGAAACCTTGATGAATGAGATGAATCAGGCATACGAAGACCTTGTTTAGGCAACCCCCCGAACCTGTAGATAATTAATGGGGATTATCATTACACCCACATGATTCTTTCCTGTTGGTGTGTCGAGGGTAAACACGAATGGTGTTGAGGATGTACACCCACGGTGTCAAGGCTCAGTACGGATTACATCAAGCATTATAATCGGATAGAAGCAGTTTTTATGCCCCGATAAAGAGGGCTGCCGAAGAATATGCTTTAGGGTAAAACATAGTCTGACATTCATCCACAGCAGATGCGCTTGTGATTGCTCTGCCGTGAAATTATTTTCCTGTCACTGCCGTCACTCTGTAAATACATACAACATACTAATAAACAATGTGTTATTGAAGGATGTTAAAAGTGACAGCAAATGGGAAATAAACTTTTGCTGTAAACAGTCGGTAATTCTGTCCTCATTGTCAGCATCCTGACCACTCTAAACTTTAGAAGATTTTTTATAAGTAGAATGAGGCTACCTCACAAAGATCTACTGTCCCCAAATTTCTTTTATTTTACCGAGACCTGTACCCTCGCCCTCCTGTTACAACCTGACAGGCTCAATATAGATGAGGCAGAATGACTGTATGAGACAAGGGACGCACCCAAATCCATGATTCAAGTGCGTCCCTTTACTCAATAAGGTAAATATTCAAACACGAAAAACAACTTCTCAGTTGTACCAGATCTCACCACCAAGTAGCTGGTGTACGTCAGTGCGTTCTTGATTGTTCTGATTTTCGAAATCATACTCATCGAAGAATTCCAAGGTCTTAGTTTCCTTCATTTTAATTCCCTCCTGTAAATTAGACTAATTAGTAATTATATTACGCTCTTTGTTAAATGACTGATACAAAGATAGGTAAAATAAAGAGAAAAAGCAAGACTGAGGCCGTTTGTCAATCTCTTTTTAAATATTTTTTACCTCAATAGAGGCTTTTCTGTTGTGTTTTATGCAATTTTTATCAAACACGACTTTAACCCCACTTACTTTGTGAAGCAAATGGGGTTCTCAACCAAATCAACAAAAACCAATCTAAATTACCAATCTCACATGACCAAGACAAGCCCATGAAAAGCCAGATGTACATAACATCAATCATCTTTTCTCATACTCGTCCTGTCATGACTATCCTGAACAATCTGTCTTTTCGACACTGCAAATTTACGAATTTAGGCATACAGATTATATCAGAAAAGGAGGATTTTCAGCAAAAGCAATGAGCAAACGATTGCACATACTGCTGTTTATGCAAATTGTTCTCGATTGCTGATGAATGTTGAAGACGTACGGTCAGTACCAAGCATAGGTCAATACATACGCCGGAGTGACTTCACGTCTGAAATCAATTGTAATGTTATGCTTCAGGTTTGTCATCTTTCCTGATATCGGGTCAATCTTCATTTCCTGATATCCAAGATGTTCGGAAGAAAAGAGTTTATACATGGTCTCCTTGGCACACCAGGCGGTAAGCAGTTGTTCCTGACTTGTAAAAGATTCGTCTTTCCTGAGAAATCTCCCTGCAATACGTCTGACACGGTCGGAGACATACTCTACATCAATTCCTACCTCGTGGTCGTGCGAGAGGATGACAGCCACGTAGCCGATGGTATGAGAGATACTGATGTGACAATCATCTATCAGCGGCTTACCGTCTTCGTTGTGCCTGATTACAGGTTCATAGCCCAGAATCGCTTTCAGAAGACGGCGTTCGCCATCCACTTCCGCCTGTCTCCCCTTCTCTATCTCAAGCAGTCCGATGCGCACCTTTCCGTCCGCATCACTTTTTATTCTCATCACAGACCGTCACTTTCACTTTGCTGATTCTGCGCTCATCTATAGCCAGAATCTCGAACTTATATCTCTTGTAAACCAGCACCTCATGTACCGCAGGGAAATCCCCCTTGATTTCCAACAGCAGACCAGCCAGTGTATCGGCATCGCCCCCTATATCATCAAACTCATCATCAGGGAGAGAAAGAATCTTTGTGAAATCGTTCAGCAGTGTCTTTCCCTCAAAGATATATGTGTTGACTCCCAGGCGTGTATAGTTGCGCTGCTCTTCATCATATTCGTCGTTGATTTCGCCGACAATCTCCTCGAGAATGTCCTCCAGTGTCACGATTCCACTCGTTCCCCCGAACTCATCCACGACGACAGCGATGTGTACCTTGTTTTCTTGAAAGTCACGCAGTAGGTCATCAATCTTCTTTGTTTCCGGAACGAAATAAGGCGGACGAATCAGACTCTGCCATCTGAAATTCATCGGTTTGGACAGGTGAGGCAGAAGGTCCTTGATGTAAAGGATGCCTCGGATGTTGTCCTGGTTGTCCTGATAGACGGGGATTCGCGAATAGTTGTTTTCAACAATGCACTTCAGCACATCCTCGTAAGAGCAACGGATGTCCAGATCAACGAGGTCCTGTCGCGAGGTCATCACTTCCTTGGCAGTCTCATCGCCAAAACGGATAATTCCTTGAAGCATACTCTGCTCGTCCTTTATATCGCTTTTATCGGTCAGCTCCAGGGCCTGCTCAAGATCGTCAACAGACAGCTGGCGGTTCTCCTTCTGAACCACTTTCTCGGCAAAGGCACCGCTCTTCAGCAGTACTGTCTCTATCGGCCAGAAAAACCGACGGAAGAAGACTATCCCCTTCACGCCCTTGCGGCAGAATGCCAGTGGATTTGCCCTGCTGTAGACTTTCGGTACGATCTCGCCGAAAAGCAGCAGGATAAACGTCAAAAGAATTGTAACACAGAGGAACTGCAGCCACTCTGCCTTGAAATCGAACAGACTGTCGAAGATGTAGTTGCACAGCATGATGATGGCCACATTGACGAGATTGTTCGTAATGAGAATCGTCGCCAGCGTGCGTTCGCTGTCTTCCCTGAGCTGCTGGATAAGCCGGTCCGAAGGGTTCTTATCCGGATCCAATGCTTCTGCATCTGCCGGAGACAGACTGAAGAAAGCTATCTCTGAAGCACTGGCGAAAGCGGAAAGCAGCAGGAGACATACAGCAAACAGGATTGCAATGACAACACTGAAATCAATTGGATTGATGCTGATGTAAGAAGAAATATCTACTAAAAAAATATCCATTAAAACGGTAATTTAGAATTTTCTGCAGATCCGGCAGAACCGTCTTCCGTCTTTTCTCCAGACTTGTTTCCTTCTTTACGGGGTGAGGCCAGCCACTCCAGGTTCTCCCCGAAGATTTCGGTAATGTAACTTCGCTGTCCTTTTCTGTCGTCAACCGATCGATACCGTATACGCCCCTCTATGTAAAGTTTATCCCCTTTATGAATGTATTTCTCGGCGTATTTTGCCAGCGATCTGAACAGGACAATGTTATGCCAGTACGTATGGTCGGACACTGATGTGCCGTCCGGAAGCGTGTAACCACGTTCTGTCGTTGCCAATGTGAAAGAAGCTACACACTGGTCGGCCTCATAATACCGTATCTCCGGATCACGGCCTACATTGCCGATCAACATCACCTTATTCATCAGAAACCGATAACAAAAAGGTATATGGAATTTACTTCCACATACCTAAATACTTGAACCTGAAGTTCTTTCCCTTTGCCGACGGGAACTGGCTGCGGTTGTCGACCCTGTCTTTCAGGTACTCCACGATGCGGTTATAGCAATCCCATCCTGACAAAGCCTTGCAGCGTGCCACGAAGTGGGTGTCACGGTACTCATGCTTGCCGGAAGCCGGAATAAGAACGACACGCTTGAAGTCCAGCTCGCCTTCATACCATCCTTCACGCTCCTCATTGAGATGCATGATGGCGGGATTTTCCTTGCGTGACATCCCGTCACCAGCGGGCCGAAGTGCCTTCTTCTGCTTGAAATCCATCATATTCGCAGCTTCGGTCTTGATGACTATGAAATAGACGCGAGGGCGTACTTTATAACGTTTCGGATAGAACACGTCATTCGATGCATAGTTCCTGATGTCATCTTCCAGTTCCGGGGTAAGCTGAATATCCGGAATGGAACTGAGAAAATCTAAAGCCTCGTCAACATTATGTACTAATACTTCATTGTCGAAATATCGAAGATATAAATTCATAAAGAAAATGCTATGTATGTTTCTCCCTTTTAAAAAAAGAGCGGCAAACGAGACTCGAACTCGCGACCCCGACCTTGGCAAGGTCGTGCTC
>OGJT01000024.1_pt1 | contig 130347 bp, 131 predicted proteins | sample 1572331 | NCBI WGS metagenome assembly OGJT01 (sample SAMEA2582094, study PRJEB24529) | metagenome | biome: Human gut stool | place: China | collected 2011
GAATAAATTTCCGTTCCAATAAATTATCCTCTTGGTACTGTTGTTGTTCTTTCTTACGGCTGCGCTTTTTCTGACGGACATCAGCTTTAATGCCGTGTTTCTGCATGATTTGGGCCTAGAATAAAAAGTGTACAAGTTAAATAGAGACTCTGGAAACTCATTCAACAGGGTACAGTACCGTCATAATGGCGATCATTTATTGGTTTATGTACCAACTGATAAAACTGTCTTCTTAGCTGGCATTGGCACGCATAGTGAACTATTTGGATAACTTAAAAAGGGACGCTCAATATGAGTATCCCCTTTTAAGTTATCCAAAACCAATTTTATCCAGCATAGTTTGGTACTGTATTTTTTACGATATCGAATAAAAGTTGTTCGCTTAATACCGGTATTACGAGCCACATCTACATCACTCATGCCCGCCTGATAAAGCTTAAAAGCATGTAGTAAACGCGGATCATCTTCGGCATATTGAGGCTTGCGCCCATGATATTTACCCTGCTTTTTGGCCAAGGAAATCCCTTGTTGCTGACGCTCGATGATTCGCTTACGTTCGCTTTCAGCTTGATACTTATACAGTTCAATGACGAGGTTAGTCATCAGTTTGTTAACACCGATTTGAAATTGTCGGTTTTCCTGCATTTTTTGTATACTCACTTTATTAGCCAGAGTTTACAGTTATATTGTATACTACGGTTATAGTATGATCAAGTTTACTACTGGCGATATGACTAGTCTTGGTATTATAAGATTAGTTATGTTCAGTAATGATTATCAAAAGAAGGAGATGATTTCTTATGATTGAGAAAGAAAAAGTTTTAAGCGATGCACCAAAAGTTCTAAATTCTGATAACAATCCTTGGGAAGTTGCTGTTGAAGGGGATTCAATTATTGGTACATGGAAATGGATGGATGCCCGGTTTTTCACTGAGGGTGGAATCTCCGATGAGGACAAAGAGTTTACTTTTACAGTCACTTTGAAAGATAACGGGAAATGGAAGGAAGTTGATAGCACTTCTAGTAAGACATCAGGTATTAGGATGCATAACGGTAAACTATCTTTCAGTAAAGACATCTCCTTTTCTAAGGGAAAGACCTATCAGAAAAGTATTTCTTTTGGTATTGGACAGGACAAGAAGAGCGGTAAAGTTGGAATTGTTGAATCTAAGTTAGATACTTCAATCATTAAAAAGTCGATTCGAGATTATTTGAAACAATGTGGCTGGAAGAAAGCTGGACTATTTGGATAGGAATCAAGGTGAAATTAAAGCAATTTGGCTCAAAAGCCTTTGTATTTACGGTGCCGGCAAAATCACCCAAGAACTTCGCTCAAAAGGATATAAGATCGCTGAACGAACTGTTGGTAAGTATATGCGTGAACTTAGCATTCACGCCGTTTACCTAACCCCTTGGACGACTACCACTCGCAATTCTAAGTTTGATAAACAGCTAATAAATATTTTAGACAAGCAGTTCAATCCATTGCGACCAAACGCCGTTTGGTGCATTGACACCACTTATATTCCAGTTCATGACGGATTCGTTTATTTAACCAGTATTATGGACTTGTACTCCCGACGGATCATTGGTTGGGACTTATCTGAAACCTTGGAGGTATCGAATGTCATCCCACTTATTGAAAAGACTAAGCACAGTCGCCATATTAGCAAGCCATTAATCATGCACAGTGATCGTGGTAGTCAGTTTACGTCTGAAGCTTACAATCAAGTTACAGCTAACATGACATTAAGCTATTCAAAGAAAGCTTATCCTTGGGATAATGCCTGCATTGAGTCGTTTCATGCCTTGATTAAGCGTGAATGGATAAATCGGTTTAAAATCCATTCATACTCCGAAGCTAAACGACTAGTTTTTCAGTACATTGAAACGTTTTACAACACAGTTAGAATTCACAGTCACTGTGGATTCAAATCACCAAAGCAACTTGAAGATGAGTATCAAACTCAAATTCAAAATTTAGTCGTGGCATAGGACAAAAAAGTTTCTATTTAAATTGTCTATTTTATTGACAGGGGACCAGAAAGCCGGGAGCAAGCTGCTTTTTTTAGTATTTCTTATGATATACTTAAATTAAAAGTCGAGGTGGCCTTTATGTTTTTATTAAAACTACATGATTTAATCAAGCATAATTATGAAAATGACTTGTATTCCAAAGATTACAGCTATAGGCCTAATAATTCCAATAGCCTATCAGACTTTGATAAAGGAAAGTTTCAAGCTCAGACTGATTATCAAAGTGGAAAAGCGATCAAACACTATCCTAAATTACTATTTGAATTTTTAAATTTTGTTTTTTTACGAAAGATGCAGGAAATCGTAAATTTCATAAATGGATATAACTATGAAATGAGAAAACTGCAAAAAATGGATAAAAATTAGATTAGCTAATTATTCAAACCAGTGGTAGGGTTTCTGCAAGGTTAATATTCACTTTTGATATATCAGAAAGGAGCTAAATAATAACTAAACCTTATAAAGAGCCTCTTTATAATATAAGTCAACTGAAACTTGAAAGCGCAGAATGACGGGTTAAACCCGCGTGAAATACGGTATTAAAAGAAAATAGGGAACCCCTTTAGCTAGCTGAAGGGCAATACAAAAGTTGGAAAAATTAAATATTTAAGCTACTAAGACATGATTCTGATATGCCACCAGGGTCATGCCTTTTATTTTGAAAGAGGTTCGAAAGTTATTGAAAAAGCACCTCACAATGGTTAGAACTTTTGTCTAACCATTACGAGGCACTAGCAGTAGAAACAATGTACATAATATAGTACAATATAATGCAAGAGAAAAGAAAGGAGTCCTTATTATGCCAATTGCTACTACTCAAAGTGATTTCCGTAATCATATTAAAGACTACTTAGATAAAGTCAATGATGAAAATCAAACAGTACTAATTGCACGTTCTAATCAACGAGCAGCAGCTGTTATCTCACAAGAACAACTCAATACCCTTCTTGAAGCTGTTAATGCTAAAGAAGATTCACTAGATTATGCTATTGCCAGAGATAAGTTAATCGAAATGCATATCTTACCTGATGATCCTATCGTTGAACCAACTGACGATTATTGGAACAGTTTTAAGCCAAAGGATAACAGTAACCAATGAGATATCAATATAAACCACGAAAATCGTTTGAACGAAACTTAGCTTATCTTGCACAGCTTGATGTAACAATTATTGATGAAGTAAAAGATGCTATTTTTATTCTCCTCGATGGCGACATACTTCCCAATGACTTTCATGATCACGAACTAGAAGGAAACTATACTGGCTATCGAGAATTTCATCTTCGTGATACTCCCAAGGGGCAGCAACCAACTGAAACAAATGACATTGTAGTTATCTATAAAGTCAACAATCAAGATTTAGTACTCGTTGCTGTTAATATTGGTTCTCATAAAAAATTATTCCATGGTCGTTATCATAAGAAGCGTTAAAAGCCGTTGACTAGGGACCAGCCTTGATAAAATAGTAAAGTTCTGTAAGTAATCCTTTATTAAGCCGGCTAAAATTGTTACGTTAGTTATTTAATAAATTGTTTATTTATTTGTCTGCTAACGATATAATTAAACTAGGTACTGTGCCCTGTCAAGGTAACACTTAAAAAAATAAAAAATTAGTCTATACAGCCTCATTGCGGAAGTCCTCCGCGGTGAGGTTGTTTCGTTTGCTGGAAATCTCGACTGTGTTGAAGTATTCAACACCCTGCTTAACCAAATCTTTCAGTTCTGCCAAAGTTTGCGGATGTGAATGATGCGCCATCCATATGTACTTAAAATCGCCCCAATAGTGCTCAATTACTGCGTTATCAGCCGGAGTGCCAGGCGCAGAGAGACTGTGCTTACTATTGTTGCTGGTTAAATAGTTACTGAAGTCTTTTGAAGTATAGGCAGCGCCACGATCAGTATGAATCATTGGTGCGAAGGTCCCAGCTTGCTTAGCGGCGCGTTTAAAGGCTTCAATTGCGGCTTCTGCCGTCTCAGTTGGTGAAATATGATAACTGAGTGCATAACGACCGTACAAATCCAAAACTACGTGCAAGCGAACTTTGTTGTTGCGACCATAGGTTAGTTCTGTCGTATCGGACACCCAAACCAGATTAGGCGCTATCTGAATAAATTTCCGTTCCAATAAATTATCCTCTTGGTACTGTTGTTGTTCTTTCTTGCGGCTGCGCTTTTTCTGACGGACATCAGCTTTAATGCCGTGTTTCCGCATGATTCGACGCACACGCTTAATATTGATACGAAAGTCAAACGAAAAGGTGTATTCTGGAATTTCTTGATTTTTCCCATTCTCATTGTTCAAAATCGCGGTTACTTTTTTATGACCAGCACAGTTCTGATGGCGTTTTTCAATCTGATAGATTGCTTCCAAAATTGCCTTGTTCTCAATTTCTCTTTGTGTTGGCTGTCTTTTGAGCTACTGATAGTATGATTTGCGTGAAACTTTGGCAATTTTAGTCAGTTCGCTAACGGAACCTGCGGTTTCGTTGATTAGTTCTTGAACCGCTTGATATCGTCCGGTCGCTTCACCCCCCGATTGCGTATTTCGACTAATTTTTTTGCGAATGCGATCTCAAGCTCCATTTCTCGATTGATTTTCTTTAGTCTTTTAATTTCAGCTTCAAGTCGCTCTTTTTCGGTCATCTCTTCTAAAGCTTTTTGTGGCTTGCGATGCCCACGATTATCTTTCAAGGCTTCCCAACTGTCAGCTGCCTCATGGTATTTGCGAACCCATGAGTAGACACGCTGATAGCTTACATTAAACTGAATTGTTGCTCCTTGGTAGTCATTGTCATGGTCCAAGACCCACTGTACGATTTTGCATTTCTCTTCAAAATTAACTTTTCGACCCATTTTTCTGACTCGCTTTCTTGACTTAGTCTTTAGTTCATCATTATTGTACTGGATCGACCACTGTTTTAGTTGAGAGACTACGAATATCATACTTTTCAATGATTTTTTCACCTGGGAAACCGGCTTGATACTCTTTGATGGCTTCAATCTTAGTATTTAGCGAATAGCGATGATTGAATGAACAATGGCGAACTCCCGCCAAACCATGCAAGAGAAACTGCCGAATCCATCTTGTCATCGTATTCTGATTGACATGATGCATATCGGCATATACTTTAAGGCCGGATTCTGTCTTTTGATAGCCGTAAAGCAACTCTAGTCTATTCATTGTCGAATAACTTGAAATGCAAAAACCCCTTAAGGGGATTATAGCCTTTGAAGACATCCAGATTATTTAGTTTGGCCGTCTGAATGATCGTATAGAAGATCGCATTGGCTTCCGCACCGGCTGTCGATTTCGCAAACAAGCTGTTTTTGCGAATGATGGTCGACGGTCGGATACTCTGCTCAACCGAGTTATTGCTTAACGGCAGCTCGCCAATCTCAAAGATCTGATATACACGACGATCCTTAAGTTTCAAGGCGTTTTTGACTGCGTCTTTCAGCTTATGCATCGGATAAGCAATCCCTTCGATAAAGCGATAGAAGGCATCCAACAGTGGATTGACCAGGTTTCGTCGCTGCGCTTTTTTCTCAGCCGGCGTTTTATACCTCAAGTTTTTTTCCTTATGAAATACTCGGCTAAGCAGCTTTACGGCCTGCGTTGCCTGGGCATTATTCTTTAACGTGAGGCCTTTGACCAATTCAATAAATGGTCGGCGAATATGTATGAAACAGCTGTCAAACGTTGCTTTCGGCAGCTACTCTTGGCCGTAGCCACGATAGCTGTCACACATAACCGCTCCCGTATAGTCAGGAGTCAGTATGTCACTGATGACTTTTCCTGAACGAGTCGGCGCATAGTGAAAGTAGGCTATCTGATGTTTTGCGAATTGGCGATGATGCTGAAGCTGACGAGCTACTTTCAGTTGATTGATCAGCTCGTTTTGTTGCTGAATCACTTCAGATAATTGCTGAATAACCTGCAAGGCTTCTTCAAGATTCTTGGACTGTTGTGCTTGAGCCATAGTTCGTCACCTCTTAACGCTGCGATGCCGTGGCCAACGCAGACCACCATTTTCAAAACGTTTATAAAGCAAGATGAATCCTTCACCGTCCCAATAGAGTCCCTTAAACCGATCATTCCGCGTACCGCAAAAGAGGAATAGGGAATCATCAAACATGGGTACAATACCACCTTGCCAAGTAGCGAGATGCCCCATATTTATGTATTTTTCCGCGCCATTACGGAAAATATACAATTTGAGATTGCCATCGATAGTCATGGACAATGCCTGTTGAGATTGAAGTTCCCAGTCCTTTTAGCGAAAATCATTTCATAATTAGATTCAAACTGAAGCACTAATAAGCATCAGTTACTAATTTAATCGAATTAACAACGTACCTTCGCATTGATTGATCATCACAGTTATGCCTGAGTTCATCCAAATCAACTTGATCAGTCAAAGCAGTCAAATTCACAAGGTCAATAATATAACCGTCTTTGATCAACCAATCCAATTGCATTGATTTGGTGAACTCTCCAAAAGAATCAAATGACTTAAGCCAAATCCCAGTCTCACGGTTACGATAAGTCTTTGATAATAATGCCGGCTGACCAGAAAACCATCGTTTGAGATCTGCCAACAGCAAATCTACTCGGTCGTGAAAGTAAGTATATCGACTAGTATTAATTGTTGGTAATCGATGAGATGGCCATAACAAACGCAATCGAAGATTCGACTGTATACTTTCATAAAATTTAATCCATTCCTTTGTATCATAAGAAATACTAGCCAATTGCTTAACGCCCACCCAAGCATCAGCTGACATATTGATTTTCTTTCCGCCCACATAAGTAATCAAGCGACATTTATTTACTGGTAGTCCATACTTGATGCCAAGATGATAATACAGATTAGTATCAAAGCCATCCGTATCACGATAACCACATTGTTCCTCAACCTTACGATCAAAACTATTAGGCGCTAACTGCCTCAATTGCTGCATATTCTCATACATTAGGTCAGTAACAAATTGATCACTTATATCAACCGACATTGGCACACCTCCAATCCAAAAAAGATCGTTGAGCAATTATATCATTCAACAGTCTTATTATGCCGCGTTCTCCTAAAAACCTTGATTGGACTAACGCCACGATTGTTAAGACTAAAGAACAAACTCGTAATGGAATTTTTATCGTCACTACCACTGACATAACCACGCCCCCGCTAATGACGAATTGGGATTTTATAATAGTCCCCTTTTAACGAGGATCATTTCATATCTTTTCTCAGTGTTGCCGTTTTAATACGCATAAGTTCAATTAAAAAATCGCATCATCCTTGGCCCGATACAGGCTGCGGATGGTGCGATCTTTATTTATGATATTTTCCTACTATTATATAGGAAGTTTTAAGTTAATTCGTTTCTGGAATTATCCAAAGGAAGAAAGATTGACTGTGAGGAAAGTATCAAACAATTTTAGTGCAGTGCTTTAGAAATGGGCAGCTAAAATCGGCAGCAGCCAGATCCAGAAGATGCAGGTAGCGGCAAAAGCAACCGTGGAAATTGCCACCGAGCTGGCCCCTTCTTTTACATAAATGTTGTAGCGGCTGGAAATAATGATTCCCGAGAATGCAGGTGGCAGAGCGGTTGCCATGCAAAGCATCGAGATCTTGGTTGGGTCTGACCCCATACCGCAAAGATAGGCTGCCAAAACAATGATTGCCGGCGTCAAAATCAAACGATAAAAGGTATTCCAAAGCGATTCTTTGTCAATTGAGAACTTGACCGTTGACAGCGATAAACCGGCTGCCAATACGGCGACCCCTGAATTGGCCTTAGCAATCAGATCAAAGCTGGGGGCAAACGATGCTGGAACCTTGATGCCAAGCAGAACCAAAATCACGGCTAAAAGCGGCGCGGCAGCAACTGGCTGTTTAATGGCATTGATAATTGCGGCCATCGTTGAATTGCTGGTGTCCCTTTTGCCACGGCTTTCATGGTTGGAGAATTCAGCTCTTGCCAGATCAATCTCGCGAATAATGCCTTTTTCGCGCAATGCCTTGGCTTCTGCATCAGTAACCGGGATCCCATCGGCAATGGTTACTTCTTTTTCTTGAACTGGTGCCAATTCATCTGCTTTTTGCGGCAGCTTGATTTTGACCTTTTCGCCACCCGTCTTAGCTGCCTTGGCTCGAGCAGCCGCTTGTCCTTTATTGATCAGGGCCAGTCCAATTGGAATCGTAACCGCGTTGACCACGATTGAAACGATCCCGATAACCAGATTGGTGCTGGCGCTATTGCCATAGATCGGATCCAGTACCGCAAATCCCAGAAAACCTATCGTTGGCGAACCGGCAATCATAGCACAGATTGCGGCTTCCTGCGTGGTTCGATGAAACATCAGCTTGTCTAAAAAATAGCTGAGCAAAAACAGCCCCGTCACGCCAAAAATCGAAATCATGGTCAAGACGACATCCTTGGCAAACATTGCGCGCGTTGCACTGACGATTGAGATAAACAGTGCCGCGGGCAAGGCAATGTTCAGCACCAATTTGTTGAGACCCTGGCGCTGATCGTCATCAAAGAACGAGAATTTGCCGCACAGATAGCCTAAAATCATGATTACCAAAATTGGAACAATATCATTAATCAATATCTTTTCCATAATCGACCCTCCAATCGCTTTTCCGCCGAACCGACTCATAAAAAAGGCAGGATGATCGCGCATGCTCACCATCCCACCCAAGTCTGTTCAAAATCGGCTTGGCTTATTCACCCTTGATGACTTCGCGCCGTGGGTTCTTAGGGCCACGTGCCTTAGAGATGACGCCTTTTTCAACCAGGTCGTTGATTTCATCGGCATCATAGCCCAGAGCAGAAAGGACTTCGACGTTGTTTTCGCCCAGGTCAGGTGCCCGCTTGTAGTCTGGCTTATAGTTGCTCAGCGTAAACGGCATCCCAATCGTCTTGAAGTTGCCCCGGTTGCCGCCTTGGTCAATCGTGACGATCGTGCCATCCTCGTTTAAGTCCGGGTCGTTTTCCAATTCGTGCCAGTCAATGACTGGGCCAACCGGAATTCCGGCTTCACCAAGTTTTTGCGTCAATTCATATTTGTCGTACTGCTTGGTATAGGATTCAATCAATGGGTAGATTTCTTCCTTGTGTAACTGCCGGTGTTCCCAATCACTGAAACGCTCATCGTCAATCCATTCTGGGTGTCCCATCGTATTGGCAATGGCTGCCCAGCTCTTGTTGGAGTCTTGGATTACGATGTAGACATAGGCGTTTGGATCGGTTTCCCAGCCTTTTGCCTTGTAGGTCCAGCCAATTACCTGACCGCCTTCCGTATTTTCAGCCCGTGGTACGGCCTTGCCCCACTTATAGTTAGGGTAGACGGCATAGTGCGGCAGCGCGCCCAGGTTATCCAGCATGATCTGGTCACGCAGCTTGATCCGGCAAAGATTCATGACCGCATTTTGCATTGATTGATAGACCAGCGTTCCTTGACCAGTCCGTTCCCGCTGCATCAAAGCCGCCAGAATCCCAATGGTCAGGTGCATGCCTGAGTTGGAGTCGCCTAAAGCGGCGGCAGACTGCGTTGGCACGTTGTCAGCGCCCTTGTTCCAGCCAGTCGTCGAAGCCGCGCCACCAGCTGATTGGGCAACTGGTTCGTAGGCCTTGACGTCAGCAAAGCGTGATCCTTGGTTAAAACCTTTCAGCGAAGCCATGATCAAACGCGGGTTCAGCTTGTGCACGTCTTCCCAGCCAAAGCCAGCCCGATCAGCTGCACCTGGCCGCACGTTTTCAACAAACACGTCCGCCTTTTTAAGCAGGTCTGTCATGATCTGTTTGCCTTCAGGAGTCTTGATGTTGAGCGTCAGTGACTTCTTGTTGGCATTCAGCTGCAGGTAGTAGAGACTCCATGAATCCTGAATGTCCAATAACTGATTACGGGTTGGATCACCGGTGTCTGGCCGTTCGATCTTGATGACTTCAGCACCCAGCCAAGCCAACAGCTGCGTACAGGAAGGACCGGATTGTACCTGCGTCCAGTCAACGACCTTGATTCCCTTTAATGGTGCATATTCATTTGTCTTTTCTTCAACCATGATTATCTGCTCCTTTCACTACTTCTTCAGATCCAGCTTTGGATTCAGGTTGCCAATGTGGCCAGATTCCTTACCCATGGATGGGTCGATCTGAACATTGATGATGTTTGGCCGCTTGGATGCAACCGCCTGTTCAAAGACAACCTTCATCTCTTGATAGCTGCTTACAAAGTAGCTGTCACCGCCAAATGCCTTGGCCATGTATTCATACCGCGCCGTGGCATCCAGCATCGTTGGACCTGGCTGATCGGCAACTTCACGGTCGGTCCCGTTGTAGATCCCACCGTTGTTGACAACGACGACAGTAATTGGCAGGTGATAGCGACAGATCGTTTCCATTTCCATCCCATCAAAACCAAAGGCACTGTCGCCTTCCAAGGCAACGACTGGCTTGCCGGTCTCGACTGCCGCAGCAATCGCATAGCCCAAACCGACGCCCATGACGCCCCACGTACCGGTATCCAGACGGTGGCGCGGTAATTTCATGTCAACCATATTCCGACCAATGTCCAGCGTGTTGGCTCCTTCAGAAACCAGGTAAGTATCTGGGTTCTTCAAGAAGTACTCCTTGATCGGTTCCAGCGTGCCATAGTAGCCAAACTTGGCGTTAGTTTCACCAGCTTCAACGCGCTTAGCAAACTTGGCGGCATTTTCAGCCGTCTTGGCACTGATTTCATCCAGCCATGCCTGTGGCGTTTGGTAGCCAGTCTTTTCAAGTGCCGGTACCAGTTTAGCCAGGATTGAGTTCAGATCGCCTTGCAGCGGTGCGTCAATCTTTTGGTTGGAATCAAATTCAGTTGCCTCGATTTCCAGCTGTACGAATTTAGCGTTCGGATTAAACGTAGGTGCCGCACCATGTGAAAGCATCCAGTTGAGCCGCGCACCGATCAGAATTACGACGTCCGCGCCGCTTAATGAAAGTGAGCGCGCCGCAGCTGCAGAGTGCTTGTCCTCATCAGAGATCAAACCCTTTGCCATTGACATTGGCAAGAATGGAATATCGGTTTCAGCAACCAGCTTTTGCACCAGTTTTTCGCTTTGCGCGTATGCCGCCCCTTTACCAAGAATGATCAGCGACTTTTTAGCACCCTTAATTACCTCAACAGCCCGATTGATTGCTTCATCGCTTGGTGCCTGTTTAGGTGCTGGATCGACAACTTCATAAATGCCGGCATCAGAGTCATCGGTGACCTCAATTTGTTGGCCAATTGTGTTGGCTGGCAGATCAAGGTAGACCCCACCAGGACGACCAGATAATGCCGTTCTTACGGCTCTGGCAACTGCCAATCCCATATCCTGCGCCCGATCGACTCGGTAGGCGGCCTTACAGAACGGCTTGGCAACGTTGTATTGATCGAGACCTTCATAGTCACCCTGATCCAGGTCAATAATGTGGCGTTCCGAGGATCCTGAAATCATGATCAATGGGAAGCAGTTCTTGGTGGCCTGTGCCAATGCCGTCAAACCATTTAAAAAACCGGGAGCAGAAACGGTCAGGGCCACACCTGGCTTCTGTGTCAGATAGCCGGCCGCTGCCGCCGCATCCACTGCCGCATCCTCACGCCGAAAACCAAAGTACTTCATGCCGCGCAGCTGAGCCAGACGCGCAAAATCAGTTACTGGAATCCCAACGACCCCATAAATATTTTGCAGTCCATTTTTTTGCAGAGCGTCGATTAAAAGGTCGGCACCGGTTTTCATTGATTCATTTGCCATAAGTTTTCGCCTTCATTCATTAGATTTTAATAATTGAGATTATGCAAAACTTGACTACCTTAAGATATCCATGCAAATTCATCCTTTTATGGCGGAATTTTTTTCATTAATGGTTTCATTGCGTCTGCCTCACTTTAAGACTCGTTTGAAACGTCTGCGAACCTCGTCAAAGCCCAGCCAGCCGCTAATTCCAGCCAGCAAGAGTCCTAAGCCGGTCAATAAGTCGGCATGCCGATTCCCAGTTTGTGGAAGATGTTTGACTGATGCCGTTTCATTGGGGGCTGAAACCGCATCATAATTGTTGCTTTTGGTTAATTGGATAGCAGATGATGTTGAATCGGCAATTACGACATGATGAGCTTTACCTGACTGATCTGCCTGACCGTCAATCGGCTGCCAGGAAGACTGTTGTTTGATTTGATGATCATCAGTCTTGACCCCGGCAGCAGTTGGCGCTGTACCTTTCCCTTGCGGATCAGTCGGCTTGGACGTTGGCGGCTTAACGGAACCGCTGGCATGATGATCGGTATTGGCTGACTGACGCTTCAGCTTGATCACATAGGTCCGTTCGCTGGTATTGTTAAAGCTGAGGACTTGACCATCAGTTGGATCACTGACGAGCTGATATCCTTGCCGTTCTAACGCCTTGATCGTATCAGCCGTGCTGTAGTCGGCACTTGATCCATACTTTCCTATCAGCAGCTTGTCATACTGACTGAGGCTTTGCGGATCTTTAGTGCTGACATCCTCATAGACGATCCTGATCTTTTCTGTACATGGCTGGTAGATCACCGTTACAACCGGATTTTGCCCAAGTGTTGGCGAGGCGGCAGCAACTGACGGCGTATTCGTGAAATGGCCAGGAATCGTTGGTGAAGCAATCGATGGATACTTCGCAGGCGCTGCAGTCCAAGGCGTGTAGACCACATCACCGGTAACCTCATCAATATCAGCACTTCTGGTATATGCAACCGGCTGACTTACTGCCGTAGCGGCTGGCTGGCCATTTGCAAACTCATACTTGATCGTCCGTGTGGCTTGCTGATTCAGGTCATTTCGCTCAACTCCTTGATAGGTCTTTGCTGGATTGTCTGGCAACGGAATTCCATTGTCTTGATAATGACTGGGACCGATTATGAGATGACGATGTTCCAGCTTAACCGTATAGCTTTGCGCACCATCACCATATTTCAAGACCTTGCCGCCAGTCGGATCATTGACCAGCTGATAGCCTTTTGCTTCCAGCTCTTTGATTATCTTAGCCGTACTATAGTCTGAACTTTGATTTCTGGCACCGGTCAGTTCTTGATCATACCCACTGAGATTTTGCGGATCATCCGCACTGACATCTTGATAATTAACTGTGATCTTTTCGGTACGACCATAAACATAGATAACCGTACCGTTAAGTCCCTCCTTTCTTAGCGTGCCGCTTGGAGCAAGACTGCCTTTTCCCAAGCCAATATATGTATAGCCAGGAAGATTAAGCTGATCTGTAGAATACGTATTGCCAATTACCGGCGCGCCGCTGTAGTGAACGCCAGTCTGATGAATCAGCTGACCCTGTTCATTGAGATATTCAACGTTGACTGAAGCAGCTGGCGAAAAAGTAAAGCTGGTCAATCTAAACTGCTGCAGGTTGGTTAATTCGCCAGTCGTCGCCGCCAGATCAAGTGCCATCGCGACATTGCCATTGCCAGGAATATCAGGAATCTGGTAGGTCCACGTAACCCATTGCTCATCTTCATGCGTCTGAACACTGTCATTAAGATGTCCAGCTGGTTCTTTTAGCCTGATTGTCAAGACATGGGTTTGACCGTTATATTGCATTTGAAAATCATGAAACCTGCCGTCCATCAAACTGGTAGTCAGTGGCTGAACCGTGCCGTCTTGATTATTGACCCACCATCGCCAAGCCTTTTTGCCAGTAGTCGTTGTAACCTGTTCATGACTGGTGGTAACGATATCGCCACATGGAACGGCCATTGTTGGATCCTGTGACTGGCCATATTTGGAGTCATCCTCACCGTTTTGCGGAAGCGGGATCTGATCGCCTGGCAGACTCGAGGTTGGCTCATTGTAGTAGTCATAATAGGAATCAAGCTTAAAGCCAACCGCATCCGGCAGCCCCGCAATTCCTAGATTGCCGCCAGGTCGACCAAGCGCATCAACGCTTCCCGTATGAAAGACGATTCCCATGCCATCAGCACCGCCAAAGTTGCCCAGATTGATCTGACCATTTAGGGTAAAGCTGCTGTCCATGTTGATCTTTTCTTTTAGCGATATGCCCCCAGCTGAATACTGCTGCCCTTTTTTGGTAAAGGTAATCGTTACCGAGCCATCAGAGTTAAGCCGGTCAGTTGCCGTACCATGCATATCAAAGTAGTGATTGAAGTTTTTGGCATCAACAGTTACGTCTTCAGCCGGCAGTGAAGGATCGTTTATGACTGCACCAGTAGTATTGCTAAGTGATGGTTCAGTAGCATTGCTTTGAACGGCAGGTGGCTCTGACACTTTTTGGGCTGCACTGGCCATGACCATGCTGGGATCCTGCGCACTATCGGCTGAATTGCTAATGGCTGCACCAGCTTGGGCTCGCGCTGATGAACTGACTAAGGCCGAGCTGTTTTGATAGACCGCTACCGAGTCGTCAGTAGAATCCTCAGCCTGCACATTGCCTAACGCATCACAAGAAACCTTGCTATCGCTATTATCAGCAGCGACATTGGCAACTACTGAAGCCGCACTTGTTGTTGCTGTTAAAGACGATGCTTTTGCCGGATGATCGCTTTTCTCGTTTACCGAAGCTGTAAAAGAATCGGCAGCAGCTGCCAAGGATTCATAATCTGCTGATGGAGCCTTGCTTTGAACAGTAGCTGTTTTGCCATTTTGCGTGGGCAACGCATCTGCCTTAACGTTTAGTTCATTCGCACCACCAAGGAAAAAACCGACCGCAATCAACATCGAGACACAGCCAAGCTTTGTTTTACGCAGAGCATATCTTGGCAAAATCGACATTAATTGCCTTTGCCGGTCATTTTGATTGTTTCTCCCCATTTCAATCCCCACCTTGTATCTTTAATCTACAAAAAAGGTATTAAATAGACTTCCAAATTTCACTGAGTGATTATAGACACGTATTTAAAAAGCAACAACAAAAAATCGTTTGCACAACTCAAATCAAGCTGATTTCATCCGTTATAAAATTAAAAATCGATAAGTATAATTTATTTGATATTTCAGAGCGCCGATATAATAAGATTTATTGTTCGTGTTTTTACTTTGCTATTTTTAACAATTTAATAAATTAATATTTGTTAAAATGAACAAAAATATTTTAATATGAGTTTTTCTTCATGTTATAGGCAGACAGTCAATGGTATTTCAGCCATTGTAATGGACATTTCAGTATTAACAGAAGGCCCTTTATCGCCAGTCATCCATTTTTAATTAATAATTCATTTCACTGCCGTTCAACCAAAATTTTATTAAAACTGCTCCGAATTTAGGCTGTCATTTTATGATCAGAAACAGAAAACAGCCACTTGCAGATAATTTGGCTAAAAAACTGCGGATTAGTTTATTGAAAAACTGGACCGTTGATTGCAGAATGATTTTGCTCAACAGCCGGCTGAAAATCTTAAACTTCCTTACCCAAGTCCAGCTTGATAAATATCGAATCATCAAGAGATCGGCAGTTAATAATTGCTTATTTCATCATTAAACAGCCATCCTCCAGAAAGCAGTCATTCAACGGCTGACCATGTGAAGAAAATCGGATGCGACCAGATTAAGCGGGCCAAATTACCTACTTTACGCTGATTTTTGATCAGAAGTAGGCAATGATCTTTTTGTCATATGTTTTATGCATATTTTTTTGCATAAACCGCATCATTGATCCCCGCCTTTGACTTTATGACTGCTGAGCAACTGCTTATCAATGAAACCAAGTCCTTGCCTAACTGCAAATTTCTGATTGCTTCGCTTTTTTCTACCGCTAGTCAAAAACGACTGCGGTAAGAATTGACACACCCCATTTATCGACTGTTGAAACTGACTGCGTGCGGTATCTCTGGTTAGCGATTCGGAGTCCTGCGCAAATAAAAAACTCGCCTGGCAAAATCTGCCAAGCGAGTTTTGGGATTCAATAATTAATCAGGAGTTTTCTTATATTGAGGTGTCAGAACGTTAATTTGAAAAATGCGTCGCGTAGTTTCATTGGTATGAACGGAACAGTCGCGTTTTGGTGTTTTTAAGGTGCGCTGTCTTTTAAATTTAAGGAGAGTTCTAAGAGTACTTGTATTGGAAATTTAGGATTTGACTGATCCGTTTCGCTTTCTCACCCACTAGTTTTCACACAGAATATCGTAGCGTGGCCGATCCGCTAGCGGTCAAGACTTGGTTTAAGCGCCCCAGACTTCTTCGGCAACGCTCTTGACCAACGCAAGCTTAGCCCATTGCTGCTCTTCAGTCAGAATATTGCCTTCTTCAGTTGAGGAAAAGCCGCATTGTGGACTCAGGCACAGCTTGTCCAAATCATGGTATTGCGCAGCTTCATGAATACGATCCAAAATTGCCTGCTGCTCTTCCAATTCACCAGACTTAGAGGTAACCAGCCCTAAGACCACGTATTTGTCAGCTGGTACCTTGGCCAGGGGTTCAAAGCCGCCTGCCCGTTCAGAATCATATTCCAGATAAAAGGCTGCCACGTCTTCTTTGGCAAACAGGTAGTCGGCAACTGGACCATAACCACCCTTGGCCGCCCAGGTTGAATGATAGTTCCCGCGGCAGACATGGGTCGTAACCGTAAGATCAGCCGGCAGATCAGCCAAAGCCGCATTGTTGATCTTGAGATAGGTTGCCTCCAATTTTTCCCGATCCGCGCCTTCTTTAGAACGAGTTGCCCAGTAGTCTTCATCTACCAGCAGTCCCCAGGTACAGTCATCCAGCTTGACATCGCGACAACCGGCATCATACAGTGCCAAGATCAGATCATGGTAGGCAGCGGCTACGTCTTTGATCAGGTCATCTTCAGAATCATAGTGTTTTTTGATGGCCGCCACGTGCTCATCATCCCGGAAAAGTTCAGAATAAAGCTGCGCCGGTGCCGGAATGCTTTGGCGTGGGATCAGGTCCGTGCCATCCGTTAAGCTCTTAAGGTACTTAAAGGCTTCCAGATCGGGGTGCGTGCCGTTAAAGCGAATCTTGCCTTCAACCTGAGCAGAATCAGCCCGCGTTTCTTCATCATGGAAACGGTAGCCATGTGCCGGCTTAGTATGCGCGATCCCTTCAAAGCCCCAGAACGTGTCCAGATGCCAGTATGAACGCCGGAACTCGCCATCAGTAACCGCGTGCAGCCCAGCTTGTGCCTCTTTTGCGACCAGCTCCTTGATACACTTGTCTTCAACGGCTTTCAGTTCGTCATGGTCAATTTCATAGTTGGCAAATTTTTCCCGCGCCGCTTTCAGTCCGGCTGGGCGCAGGAAACTGCCTACAATGTCATAACGGAATGGTGAAGTCGTGCGGTTGGTAAAAGTTAAGGTTTGTGCTTGCGTCATGTGTGATAACTTCCTTTCGAAAATGCTTGTTTGGCAGGACTTCTCAGGAAATTAAAAATCCCTGGGAAAAGCACATCCTGCACTTTCTCCCAGGGACGTTGACTGCTTATTCAACGTGTTACCACCCTGATTCAGCTAGACCTCACAATCTAGCCCTTACTGAGTACTCTAAAAATTAGAAGACCCGGACCGTGATATCGGACGTCACCCCGCGGCCGGCTTACCAAACGGCTCGCCCGCCGACTTGCTCCAAGACCATCTTCATCGCGTTTCACGATCCCGGCTCTCACCTACCCCGGTTCTCTTTAAAGGCTGCCCGCGACTACTCATCTCTTCTAAGCAATTTCTAATTTTGTTGTAATCATACTATAACGATCAGCACTGATTGTCAACCATAAATTGAGATTTTTTGCTAATCCCACCATAACTTGATCAAAGCCTGCGTGCCATCATTGCCCAGCTGTTTTTCATCAACCAGAATTTCATACAGACGTGCGGCTTCCTTAGTCGCCGGCAGCTCTAGCTTCATCCGCGCAGCCTCATCAAGCGCAATTCGCAGATCCTTTAAGAAATGCTTGGCGAAAAATCCCGGCGTAAAGTCGTTTTTAAGAATACGGGGCGCATAGTTGTCCAGACTCCAATTGGCCGCGGCACCCCCACCGACCGTCTTGATCACCGTTGCCAGATCCAGACCGGCAGCCTTGGCATACGCAAGCATCTCGCACATCCCAGTCATCGTTCCGGCGATCATGATCTGGTTGGCCATCTTGGCATGCTGACCACTGCCGGCAGGACCAAACCAGTTGACGTCTTGGCCAATCTGTTTAAACAGTGGCGTTAAATATTCGCAATCAGCCTTTTGACCACCCACCATGATCGTCAGCGTGCCGTTTTTTGCTCCCAGATCACCGCCCGAAACTGGTGCATCCAAAATATGCACGCCAGCTGGAGCCGCAGCGGCAATTTTTTGGTCCAGAGCTGGCCGACTGGTGGTCATATCAATCAGGTACTGACCAGGAACTGCTCCGCTCAGCAAGCCATCTTCGCCAAAATAGATCTGCTCAACGTCTTTTGGATAGCCAACAATCGACATCACGACTTCACAGTTCTGCATTGCCAAAGCCGGCGTGTCATACCATTTTGCGCCCAGGTCCAAAACTTTTTGAGCATGCGCCTTGGTTCGATTATAGACCTGGACTTGATTGCCCGCCTTAAGCAGGTTGGCAATCATTCCGGTGCCCATCACACCGGTGCCAATAAAGCCAATTTTCATCATATCACCTCGCGATTGATTTGCGTTTATTGTAACACGCTGCTGATTTAAAATTGGCAGTTCTTCTTGATCAATCACAAACCATTCCGACCCTTGCAGACAGTAAAAAACGGTGCCGGTAAAAAATCGGCACCGTTTACTTTTAATTTATTGCAAAATCTGACCTGGCAGGGCCTTGAGATTTTGCAGCGTCAGTTCCGAATGATGCTGATCAAGTCGCATCTGGGCAATCAAATCATCCGCACTGTTAAACTTGACCTCGCCGCGCAGCCGTTTGATCCAGCGCACCTGCACGTTTTCGCCATAGATCAGCTGATTGAAGTTGAACAGGTAGATTTCCAGTGTCTTTTCATTATGATCGCCAAACGTAACGTTGCGACCCACGCTGGCCATTCCATTATACCAACGCTCACCGATTTTCATCTGCACGACGTAAACGCCGATTGATGGCAGCCACTCTGCTTCAGGCCAGGCAACGTTAGCCGTGGGAAAGCCCAATGTTCGGCCCCGCGCAAACCCATGCACGACCACGCCGGAAGTCTGGTAAAAGTAGCCTAAAAGCTCATTGGCCGATTGCACGTCACCAAGCTCCAGCAGCTCTCGGATGCGTGTTGAGCCAACCTTATGATTATCCTGCAGCGTCAATTTTTCAACGGCTACTACCTCAAATCGTCCCTTGGCAAACTCTTTTAGATGCGCCATATTGGCCACACTGGGATCAGCTCCATAAGTATGGTCATAGCCAGCTACGGCAACCTGCGTATGAAAGCCCACCAGATATTGATCCACAAACGTCTGCGGATCTAAAGCCGACAGCGCCGAAGTAAGATTAACCAGATAAACGCGATCGACGCCCAGCTGCTTTAGCAAGTCCAATTTGCGCGGCAGCGGCGTTAGATAATGCACGCCACCAGCTGGATACTGCTGATAGACGATCTCAGGCCGATGATCATAAGTCAGGACGGCTAGCGGCAGCCCTTTTTCGTCAGCAATGCGGCGCGCCGTTTTGATTACCGCCTGGTGGCCACGATGAATGCCATCAAAAAAGCCCATTGCCAAAACAACCGGTCCAGCTGGTATTAACGCCGGATCAAATGGATGATGAATCTTAATAACCTGCATCTATCCCACCTACTTTGTCGACAGCATCTTCAGCGGTTTATAGAGCTGATCTTTTGCCTGATACAGTGCCTTGACCTCACCTTGATAAGTCAGCGCGATTTCAGGTTCTTGGGTGTTCAGACCACTTAGCCAGCCGCCATTTTGAACCTTTTTCCATTGCGCTTCTGTCAATTCAAGATGTGGATAGTTCTGCAAGGCATAGTCCATTGGATAGACATAGCGATTCATAATCTGGGCTTCCATGGCATCTTGAATATCGCTTAGACTCAGGGTCTGATCCAATTCAAAGCCGCCACTCTTAGTTCGTGTCAGACTGCTCATTACGCCAGGATAGCCTAACTTTTCTGCCAGATCATAGGCCAATGTCCGCACGTAGGTTCCCTTGCTGCAGTCGACCACAAAACGAATCCGCTGCTGCTGCTTTTTTTCATCATAGCTGGAAGCCGTCATTTCAAAGCGCGCAATGTGAACGTGACGCTTGGGACGTTCAACGGTTTCGCCAGCGCGGGCATATTCATAGAGCTTCTTGCCATTAACCTTGATTGCCGAATACATTGGCGGAATCTGAACAATGTCACCGGTCAGCTCCTGCATGGCCTGCTTGATCGTGTCTTCATTAATTGGTGCCGTGACTGGCTTTTGGGCCACGACTTCGCCATCCAGATCTTGAGTCGTCGTCGACTGACCAACTAAAAGCTCGCCAACATATTGCTTACCCGAGGCCATCAAAAACTCAACGACTTTGGTAGCCTGACCCACGCAGATCGGCAAGACGCCATCAACGTTTGGATCCAGCGTTCCTGAATGACCGATTTTTTTCGTGTGCAGAATTCGCCGCAACCGACTGACACAGTCAAAGCTGGTCATGCCGCGTTCTTTGTACAATGGAATAATCCCGTCCAAAAATTTCACCGCTTTCATTTTTTGAAATAATAAAAGGGGGCCGCAAGCTGGGCTCCCTTTTAACTGATTATCGCTCCTGCTTGTGCAGCTGGTTGATCAATTGGTCGATCCGACTGCCATAAGCAACCGATGGATCACGCTTAAACGTGAGCTCTGGAGTCTTGAAAATGTTAAGACGACTGCCCAGTTCGCTGCGAATCAGCCCTTTTGCCTTGTCCAGACCTTGTTGAGCCTTCTCGCCATCGCTGGCCTTGTCAGACAGCAGGCTGTAGTAGATCGTCGCCTGCTGCAGGTCGCCCGTAACGTCAACGCCCGTGATCGTGATGTCTTGAACTCGTGGATCACGCACGCGCTTTAAGAGGATGTCATCAACTTCACGCTGAATCTGTTCAGCCAGTCGATCCACCCGATAGCGTTTATTTGGCATGTTTTTCTCCTTTAGCGACTAGAAGCTACTTAACGGGAACTTCCTTCATCTGGTAAGCTTCGATAACGTCGCCTTCCTTGATGTCATTGTAGTTTTGAATTGTCAGACCACATTCATAGCCCTGCTTGACTTCCTTGACATCGTCTTTGAAACGCTTCAGACTGCCCAGTTCGCCTTCGTAAACGACCACGCCGTCACGAATCAGGCGGACCTTGGAATCACGCGTAATCTTGCCGTCGATGACCATCCCACCGGCAATCGTACCAATCTTGGAAGCCTTGTAGATTTGCCGAACTTCTACCTGACCAACCGTTTCTTCCTTGTAAACCGGCTCCAGCATCCCTTTCATGGCATCTTCAACTTCTTCAATCGCGTTGTAGATGACCCGGTGCAGCCGGATATCGATGTTGTTTGATTCAGCCATAGACTTGGCCAGTGGCGTAGGGCGCACGTTAAAACCAATGATAACGGCATTGGAAGCCTCGGCCAGCGTGACATCGGATTCAGAAATGGCACCAACGGCCTTGTGGATGATGTCAACGCGAACGCCGTCAACCTTGATCTTTTCCAACGACTGAGCCAGGGCTTCAACGGAACCTTGCACATCGGCCTTGATGATAACCGGCAGCGTCTTCATCTGACCCTTCTTCATCGTGGCAAACAAGTTGTCCAGCGTAACATGACTGGTCTTTTGCCGTTCTTCAACCAAGGCGCGCTTTGCCCGTTCCTCACCAGCTGCGCGGGCCGTCTTTTCATCGTCAAAGACTACGAAGCGATCCCCGGCTTCTGGCACGTCGTTTAAACCAGTGATCTCAACTGGCGTAGATGGCGTAGCTTCCTTGATGCGGCGACCGTTTTCGTTGGTCATCGTCCGGACGCGGCCAAACGTGTTGCCGACAACGATTGGGTCACCAACATGCATCGTACCTTGTTGAACCAGCAGCGTGGCTACGGGACCGCGACCTTGATCCAGCCGGGCTTCAACAACGGAACCCGCGGCGTTTTGATCTGGATTGGCCTTCAATTCCATCATTTCGGCCTGCAGCAGAATCATGTCGAGCAGTTCATCGATGTTCTTGCCAAACTTAGCTGAGATGTTGACAAAGATCGTGTCGCCACCCCAGTCTTCTGGGATCAATTCATACTGGGCCAGTTCTTCGATAACCCGGTTTGGATTGGCACCTGGCTTGTCGACCTTGTTAACAGCGACGATGATTGGCGTGTGGGCAGCCTTGGCGTGGTTGATGGCTTCAACCGTCTGTGGCATGACCCCGTCATCGGCAGCTACAACCAGGACCGTGATGTCGGTAATATTGGCACCACGCGCCCGCATTTCGGTAAAGGCGGCGTGACCTGGCGTATCCAAGAACGTGATCAGCTTGCCGTTGTAGTCAACCTGGTAGGCACCGATTGCCTGCGTGATCCCACCGGCTTCAGAATCCGTAACGTGGGAATGACGAATCTTATCCAAAAGCGTCGTCTTACCGTGGTCAACGTGACCCATAACCGTAACGACTGGTGGTCGCGATACCATGTGTTCCGTATTTTGGTTTTCTTGATCAAAGAATTTGTCCAAGTCGGCAATGTCTTCTTGAACCTTTTCCTTAGCTTCGATCCCATAATCAGCGGCCAAAAGCTCAATCGTGTCCGTATCCAGGGATTGGTTTTGGTTGACCATGACGCCAAGCATGAACAGCTTCTTGATGATTTCAGCTGCTGGACGGTGCAAAAGCTTAGCCAAATCCTGCGCGTTCATGCCTTCCGTGTATTCAAGAACATCTGGCAATGGACGATCCTTACGCTGAGTTGGCTGCTGCTTTTTCACTTCGCGCATCCGTTGATTCTTGTTGTGCTTGTTGTTTTTATTGCGACGGTTCTTCTTGTTGTTCTTGTTTTTGTTGAAAACGTGAACGCCACGGCCATTGTCATCATTGCCGCCACGGTTGTTGTTACTGTGACGATTGTTGTTTTGAGACTGCTGACCGTTTTGCGGACGGCTGTTGTGTTCTGGGCGCTTTGGCTGTTCCTGCTTTGGCTGGCTGGCCTTGGCAGCGGCTGGCTTATTGGTACCCTTGGCCATGCTGCGCAGACGGTTGGCTTCTTCTGAGGTCACGGAAGACATATGACTTTTCACCGTGATTCCCTCCTTTTTGGCCATATCCACCAAGTCCTTGCTTGGCATTTTCAGCTCTTTGGCTAGTTCGTAAATTCGTTCTTTGGCCATCGAATCACGCTCCTTTATTTATTTTGTTGTTTCTTCAGCGTCGTTTGACAGTTCGATCATGCGCTTGGCAAAACCGGCCTGTTCAACGGCAACCACCGTTCGTGCCTGTCCAATCGCCTGACTTAGCTCGGCTTTATTGAATCGACAAATCAGTGGAATTTCATAATAATTACACTTATTGATAAACTGCTTGACCGTGGAATGACCGGCGTCAGCTGCCAAAAAAACCAGCTTGGCTTGATGATTGCGGATCGATTTTAAGACCAATCCTTCCCCAGCCGTAATCTGACGGGCGCGCCGGGCTAATCCCAAAAGGTTCAAGATCTGCTGTTCTGAAGCTGTCATTAAACGTGACCGAACAGCTTGATCCGTTCCTGCAGGTGATCAGCATAGTCAATCAGCTGATCATAAAAGGCATCATCCAGCTTAACGCCGAATGCCTTGTCAAAAGTGCGTTCCTTCTTTGCCCGCGTGGCAATCTTTACATCTGCGGCAATGTAGGCGCCGCGACCAGCCTTTTTACCGGTTGGGTCCACGCTGACTTCATCTTCTTTGTTGCGCACCACGCGAATCAGCTCTCGCTTGGGCATCATTTCGCCGGTAACGATGTCTTTGCGCATCGGTACTTTTCTCTTTTTCATTGTTTCACCCCGCTGCTCAATTTATTCCATTCAATCTTGCTTCAATTTCTTTTTCTATTGTAGTCTTATTCGCCATCCATTGCATCGTTTTGAGCATCATCAGCGAAATCATCAGTTTGATCTTCGACAGCCGGTGCCTCACTGGATGGCTTGATGTCAATCTTGTACTTGGTCAGCTGAGCAGCCAGACGAACGTTTTGACCACGCTTGCCGATTGCCAGCGACAACTGATCGTCCGGTACGTAGACCGTGCAGCCATGATGAACCTTGACGATCTTGTTGCCTTCGTGATCAACGCTGCCCGTATCCTCTTCTTCACCGTTGTTGTCGTCAAAGTCCAGGCGGTCAACCGTAGCTGGCTTCAAGGCATTCTTGATGAAGATCGCTGGGTCAGAGCTGTATTCGATGATATCGATGTTTTCGCCGCCCAGTTGGTTGACGATTGCCTGAACCCGGGCGCCTCGTGGACCAACACAGGTACCAACCGGATCGATGTTCGGGTCTTTTGAAGCTACGGCAACCTTGGAACGATCGCCGGCTTCCCGTGCACTGCCCTTCCATTCGATTGGGCCGTTTTGTTCCTTGAGTTCGGGAACCTCTTTCTCAAACAAGCGCTTGAGCATGCCTGGATCCGTCCGGCTTACCAAGACCAGCGGACCACGGTATTGACGCTTTTGCGTGCCATCTGGCTGCTGCATTGGCTTGGCATCGGCTACCTTGTAGATGTAGACCTGGACGCGATCGTGAATCCGGTACTCTTCGTTAGGCATCGTCTGACGCTTGCTCAAGCCGGCTTCCACACCATCACCAAGGTCAATGTAGATAAAGCGGTTGTCTTCACGAGAGACTTCCCCTTCAACCAATTCATTCAGCATTTTGTCATACTTGTTGATGACCCGGTCGCGTTCAGCCTCACGCAGCTTTTGCAGGACGATGTTTTTAGCCGTTTGCGCTGCCAGGCGGCCAAAGTCATGCGGCGTCACTTCTTCTTGGAAAGTGTCGCCCAGGCTGTAGCCATGGCTCTTTTCCCAGGCATCGTGCAGACTGATTTGTTCTTTAGGGTTTTCAACTTCGGCCACGACCGTCTTGTCAGAAAAGACCTTGAACTCACCCGTGTTTTCATCGATCTTTACTTCAACGTTGCTGGCGTTGTAGTTGGTCTTGTAGGCCTTTTCCAAAGCATCCGTCAATGCTTCGATAACGACTTCCTTCTTGATGCCCTTTTCCTTTTCCAGGACGTTCATGGCATCAAGCAGTTCTTGTGCTTGCTTTTGCTTCTTAGTGCTCATTTTGCTGCTCCTTTATTAAAACTTGATTGCTAAGCGAGCCTTGGCAATTTTTTTACGATCCAGCGTAATCGTCTTGTGTCGCGTCTTATCCAAATAATCCAAGGTTAAGCTGTCAGGCGTCAGATCAGTCATCGTACCCTCATAGACCTTGCGGCCGTCAACTGCCTGGTACAGCGAGACATGAATATATTCGTTCAGTGCCCGCTGATAGTCGCTTTCCTTTTTTAAAGGCCGTTCCGCACCTGGTGAAGATACTTCTAAAAAGTATGCCTGGGGAATCGGGTCTGGGTCGGCATTATCCAGCGCCTCGCTCAGCTGATCGCTAACCGTGGCACAGTCTTCCAGCGTAATGCCGCCGTCTTTGTCGATGTAGACTCTTAAATACCAGCTTTGTCCTTCTTTGACAAATTCGATATCATACAGCTCAAAGTCATGCTCGGTCAAGATCGGCTCAACCAGCTTTTCGACCGCGTCAACCACCGTACTGCTCAAATCCGCCACCTCCAATTTCATTGCAATAAAAAGAGCGAGCATTGCTGCTCACTCCCTAACGAGTTATTCACTATTGATAGTATAGCATCTTTATTCTGGCTTAGCAACCATGAGCAGCATTTGCCCACTGATCAGACTAAAATCAAGATCGTTAAAAACCAGCCTGAAACTAATTTGATCAGATTACCAGCCATGGTAGTCAACGATTCAGCCGTGGTTAAAACAGACTGAGCTGATTTTCATCCGGCAGATCGTCTAAGACGTGATTGGCTGTCATAAACTGAATCAGCGTCTGCGAGACCTTTCCCCGCTCAGAAAGATCCTCTTTGGAAAGGAATGGCCGTTGTGCTCGAGCGGCAACGATCTGCTTGGCAACATTGACCCCCAGACCCGGAATCGCTCTGAACGGTGCAATCAGCGAATCACCGTCAATCAGCCAGTCAGTGGCATCGGAACGATTCAGATCAACCATTTCAAAGTTGTAGCCCCGCTCCAGCATCTCGTTGGCCAGCTCCAGAATCGTCAGCAGGCTCTTGTCCTTGGCACTGGCCTCATTGCCCTGATCATTGATCTGCTGCATCCGCGCTTTGACGGCATCCTTGCCATGAGCCATGGCCACGACGTCAAAGTCATCCGCCCGCACGGAAAAGTAGCCCGCGTAATAAACCAACGGGAAGTAGACCTTAAAGTACGCAATCCGCAGCGCCATCAAGACATATGCCGCCGCGTGCGCTCTTGGGAACATGTACTGAATCTTCAGACAGGAATCCAGATACCATTGCGGCACGCCGGCCTGCAGCATCTTTTCCTGCCATTCATCGGGGATCCCGCGTCCTTTACGCACGTGTTCCATAACCTGAAAGGAGGTTTCTGAATCCAGGCCATAGTGAATCAAGTCGGTCATGATGTTGTCACGACAGCCGATAACGTTGGCAATCGTGGCCGTGCCGTTTTTGATCAGTTCCTGGGCATTATCCAGCCACACGCCAGTCCCATGCGAAAGACCAGAAATCTGCAGCAGCTGCGAGTAGTTCTTGGGGTGCGTGTCATCAAGCATCCCCCGTACGAACCGCGTCCCGAATTCCGGCAGCCCCAAAGTTCCCGTCTTACTTTGGATCTGTTCTTCAGTAACGCCTAAAATGTCAGGACTGGAGAACAGACTCATTACGCCCGGATCATCCATCGGTATCGTTTGGGGGTTGACGCCTGAAAGATCTTGCAGGAACCGAATCATGGTCGGATCATCATGTCCCAGAATATCCATTTTCAAAATGTTGTCATGAATCGAATGGAAATCAAAGTGCGTGGTTTCCCAGGCCGCGTTTTGATCATCGGCTGGATACTGAACCGGCGTAAAGTCATAGATACTCATGTCATCAGGCACGATGATGATTCCAGCCGGGTGCTGACCGGTCGTTCGCTTAACGCCGGTCGCGCCTTTTGCCAAACGGTCTTCTTCGGCGCCTCTAAACTGCTGCTCGGTGTCGCGCTCAAATGCTTTTACGTATCCATAGGCAGTCTTATCGGCCACGGTTCCAATCGTCCCAGCTCGATAAACATTCTTTTCGCCGAACAGCACTTTCATATAGTTATGCGCGATTGGCTGGTAGTCGCCAGAGAAGTTCAGATCGATATCGGGAACCTTATTGCCCTTAAAGCCAAGGAAGGTCTGGAACGGAATGTCGTGACCATCTTTGATCATCAAAGTACCGCACTTGGGACAGTCTTTGTCAGGCATATCAAAGCCCGAGCTGTACTCACCTTTTGTGTAGAAATGGCTGTATTGACAGTTGGGACAGCGATAGTGCGGCGGAAAGGCATTGACTTCCGTGATCCCTGCCAGATTGGCCACGACTGATGAGCCGACCGATCCCCGCGAGCCAACCAGATAACCGTCTTTATTGGACTTGGCTACCAAACGCTGAGCAATCAGATAAATAACCGCGTAACCATTGCCAATAATTGAGTTAAGCTCCAGTTCGACCCGATCCTTGACCAGCTTTGGCAACGGATCGCCATACCAGGCATGGGCCGTATCCCAGGTTCGCTTGGCCAGTTCCTCGTTGGCGCCCTTCATGTTCGGCGTGTGCAGCGAGTCTTGTACTGGCCGCATCTCATCCATTTCAGCGGCCAGCCGATTGGTATTTTCCACCACGATCTCATGCGCCTTTTCCTCACCCAAAAACACAAACTGCTTGAGCATATCATCAGTCGTGCGGAATGGAACGTCAGGCCGGCGCGTACGGTTAAGCGGATTGGCACCGCCTTGCGAATTGATCAGAATGTGACGATAGATCTTGTCTTCTGGATTAAGATAGTGCGCGTCGCCAGTTGCCACGACCGGCTTGTCCATATCCGCTCCCAGCTTGACCATGTTTTTGATAATGTCTTCTAGATGCGCGGTATTTGAGATGATCTGCTGCTCAATCAATGGCGCGTAGTTAGGCTTGGGCTGCACTTCAATAAAGTCATAGTACTGCGCTTTTTGCTTGGCATCCGTATAGCCCTTTTCCATCATTGCAGTAAAGACCTCGCCTTTTGAGCAGGCCGTACCGATCAGCAGGCCCTCGCGATAGTGGTCGAGCACGCTGCGCGGAATCCGCGGTACCCGGTAAAAGTATTTGACGTTAGCCAATGAGACCAGTTTGTAAAGATTCTTCAGTCCCGTGTGATTCTTGGCAAAAATCGTGGCATGAAACGGTCGGCCATGACGATAGGCGCCATTGTCTGACATATGCTTGTTCAAGTCATCAACGTATTTGGCATCATAGCGCTTTTCGGCATCTCTTAAAAAGATGTGCAGCAGATGTCCCGTCGCCTCGGCATCGTGGTCGGCCCGGTGGTGATGATCAAGCCCGACTTTAAACTTACGACTCAGCGTATCCAGCGTGAACCGGTGCATTTCTGGATGCAAGAAGCGCGCCAGCGGCAGGGTATCGATAACCGGGGCCGTAATGCGCGGCAAGCCATCGCGTTCATAACCGGTGTTCAAAAAGCCCATATCAAAGCTGACGTTGTGTCCAGCCAGCAGACAGCCTTCACAAAAGTCCTGGAACATCTGAAAGACCTCAGTTTCTGATTTGGATCCCTTAACGTCCTCATCTGTGATCTTGGTCAGTTCCTTAGTCTGTTCAGAAAGCGGAAAGCCTGGATCGATAAACTGATTAAACGAGTCCAGCACCTCGCCGTCCCGCATCTTAACGGCCGACAGCTGAATCACCTTGTCATAGATGGCTGAAAGTCCCGTCGTTTCCACGTCAAAGATGACATAGGTATTGCCTAAAAGCTCATCATGGTTTTCGTTATAGACCAGCGGAATCCCGTCATCAACGACATTCGCCTCGACCCCATATAAAATCTTGATCTTGGCATTGCCCTTTTTGTCGTGGCTAGCATTAAACGCTTCAGGGAACGCCTGGACGCCGGCATGATCGGTGACCGCAATTGCCTTCATTCCCCATTTTTCCGCCTGTTTGATGTAATCAGAAATCGAGTTGGTGGCATCCATCGTGCTCATCGTAGTATGCAGATGCAGTTCAACCCGCTTCTCGCCTTCTGCAGTATCCTTTCTGGCAGGATGGCTGACCTGCTGGATGGCATAGGCCATGATCGTCAAATCACGCATGTAGGTGTCTTCTTGAACCGGACCGCGTGCCTTGATCCACTCGCCTTCTTTGATTGCCGCAAACTTGGCCTCGTCTTCTTTGTTGTTGGAGAACTTCTTAATGGCAAACGATGACGTGTAGTCGGTTACTTCCAAAATCAGCAGTTGCCGGCCACTGCGCAGCTCACGGACTTCTTTTGAAAAGACGTAGCCTTCCACGACCACGTTGCGCTCTTCTTCAGTAATCTCAGCCATCCGTCGTACGGGTTCTTTAGGATTGATCGGCTTGCCAATGACCAGCGGACCATCGCCCAGGTCAGGCAGCGTGGATTCCTGCTGCTTTTTTTCGGCCTTTTGCTGCTGCAGGCGCTCCATGGCTTTTTTAACCAGCTCCTGGTCCTGCTGCTGCTGTTTGGCCTTGAGCTCCTTGATTTTTTGTTCGGAAGCTGACTGATCAACCAATGGATGAATCCGAAACTGTGGAAAACCGACTTTTTGATAGCCTTCTTCAATTGCACTTAAAAGGTTCTTGACGAAAAAGTCTTTGATCGCCTCGTTTTCCAACAGCAGCTGCACTCGGTTGCCATCGACTTCAGGAATCGTCTTGGCGCAGACCTCGCGTGCCATTGGGGATTCACCGACTTCGGCATCGACTACGTATGACCAATAGTCGCCGATTGCCTTAGCATCCAATTCATCAGTCGGCGTATCGATTCTGACTTTGGCATCCACGCCCGCCAGCTCGCGAAAACTGATCTGCAAAGCTGAGACGAACTGGCGAAACAATTCATAAGGCATTACCTTGCGCAGGACGATATCAAATTCCCAGCACTTGGACTTGCGGTGAACGATTACCTGCTTGATCTTGCCGTCTTTAAAAGCAGGATCGTCTTTAGCCATGTTCAGCTGATCCAGCAAGTGTTCAAACAGTTCATGTCGTGATAACTCCACTCCAATGCTCCTCTCTGATTTCATTAAAAAAAGCGGCTAAAAGCAGAATCTATTCTACCTTTAAATCACCTTTTGTAAAGTCTGCCGCTCAATAATCAGTCAGCGGCTGTTTCGGTAGCTGGCGTCAGCTGCTTAAGCAAAATGCCAACCGTGTTTTCAATTTCTTCCTGCTTGATTTCAATCGTTTCGCCGGTCTTGCGAATCTTGACCTCAACGATTCCTTCGCTGGCCTTCTTGCCGACCGTGACCCGCAATGGCAGACCAATCAGATCGGCATCGGCAAACTTAACGCCGGCCCGTTCCTTACGATCGTCGAGCAGTACTTCATAACCAGCTGCTTCCAAGGTTTTGGTGATGTTTTCAGCCATCTGCATCTGCTCTTCGTTTTTAGCGTTAACCGGAATTACGTGTACGTCAAATGGCGCGATACTGTCCGGCCATGCCAGCCCATGTTCGTCAGCCGTCTGTTCAGCAACTGCCGAGAGCAGCCGTGAGACACCGATACCATAGCAGCCCATCACCATATCGGTTTGCCGGCCATTTTGATCCAGCACCTGCGCGCCTAAAATCTTGGAATAATGCGTACCAAGCTTGAAGATGTGCCCCAGCTCGATTCCCCGCGTGAACTTGATTGGCTGACCATCTGGCGCGATTTCGCCTTCTTGAACGTTACGGAAGTCGCCGAACTCATCAACGCGGAAGTCGCGATCTAAATTGGCGTTGACGTAGTGGAAGCCGTCTTCATTGGCACCGCAGGCCATGTTGACCAGGACTTTGACGTAGTTGTCGGCCAGGATCTTGACTTCTTCACCCACGCCGACGGGACCAAGCGAACCAGGATGCGCACCCAGATATTTTTCCGCGTCTTCTTCAGTGGCCAGACTAAGCTCTTCGCAGTCCAACGCGTTTTCGACTTTGGTTTCGTTAACCTCGTCATTACCGCGCATCAATACCAGTACCGGCACCGTTTCTTCTTCATCCATCTTAGCCATGTACAGCATCGACTTGATGATCTGACTGCTTTCCAGCCCCAGACTTTCGGCTGCCTCATCAACGCTGTGCGCGCCTGGCGTAGCCTGTTTTTGCAGTTCAGCCGGATCAGCCGTCTGCTGGACGCCGACAAACTTGCTCGTGGCTTTTTCCAGGTTGGCAGCATAGGTTCCATCCGTGTAGGCAATCGTATCTTCCCCAACCTCAGCTGGTGCGGAGAATTCCTGGGAGTTTTTGCCCCCCATCGTACCAGAATCAGCCAGGATCACCTTGTAGTCCAGGCCAATCTTGTCGAAGATATTGCGGTATGCCTTAGCCTGCAGATTGTATGCCTCATCCAGACCTGCTTGATCAGCAGAGAAGGAGTAGCCATCCAGCATTTCGAATTCCTTACCCCGCAGAATGCCATAGCGTGGCCGATCCTCATCACGGAACTTGTCTTGCAGCTGGTAGACGACCAGTGGCAGTTTCTTATATGACTGCACGCTGTCACGCAAAATACTGGTAATCGTTTCTTCATGCGTTGGTCCCAGGATAAATTCACGATCGCGGCGGTCCTTGAGCTTAAACAGGTTGTCGCCATAGCTTTCGTAGCGGCCCGACTTCTTCCACAGATCAGCAGGCAGCAGTGCCGGCAGCATCATTTCAACGGCACCAGCCTTGTCCATTTCTTCGCGAATGATGTTTTCAACCTTGCGAATCACGCGGTAGGCCATTGGCAGATAAGCCCAGACCCCGGCAGAGACCTGATAGATGTAGCCAGCCCGCACCATCATCTTATGACTGAGCGCTTCGGCATCAGCTGGTGCTTCTTTTTTGGTAGGAATCAAAATCTTTGATTGCTTCATAATTTAAAAAAATACTCCTTTGAACGGCTTCATGAAACGGAGCCAAGATTTTTAATGAATAAAGTAGCGTTGAATATCGTTCCAAGTAACCAGAATCATCAACAGCATCAAAAAGGCAAAACCAATAATCGTAACGATCCCCTCAGCTTTTTCGGGAATCGGCCGCCTGATGACCGCCTCGATAATGTTCAATAACAGCTTACCACCATCAAGAGCAGGAATTGGCAGCAAATTGACGATTCCCAGGTTGATCGACAAAAGGGCCAGGAAATTAAGCACGCCATTGATCCCCAATGCAGTCGCCTGCGAGGTACCGGCATAAATTGCGACCGGTCCACCTAAGTCGTTGAGGCTAAAGCCATGTGTAAACATGTGACCTAAGACGCTGAAAATCAGAGTGCCGGCCTGAACGAACCGCTGCCAGCCAAACGTGATTCTTGATTTGGCATCGGTTTTTTGTTCTTCAATAATGCCGACCTGACCAACCGTCTCATTCCCCTGCTTGACCTTTTTAGGCGTCATCGTCGTGGTATGCTGATGACCATCGCGCTGATACTCAACTGTCAGCTTTTTGCCGGGATTACCCGAAATTTCAGTTGCCAAAGCAGTCCAGTTCTTGGTTTTTTTACCATTGATCTCGGTAATCCGATCACCGGTCCGCAAACCTGCCTTAGCCGCTACCGAGTCGGAACGAACCGCGCCCAGTCGATTGCTGTTGGTTGGAATACCGCTAAGCGTAAAGCCCAGAATAATAAAGACGACCAACGACAGCAAGAAGTTGTTGAACGGCCCCGCGAAGTTGGTCAGCATGCGATTAACCAGACTGGCAGAACGAAACTGCACGTCTTTAGGCGCAATCTGAACAACCGTGCCGTCATTTTCGATAATCGTAGCGTCATGATCGACAGCGTATGTTTTGACCGTGCTTTCATCGCCATTGACATACCCTTTGATCCATAAGCCTTCATTCAGGTCATGATCAATCAGCTGCAATGGGATGCCTTGAAACAGCGTGTTTTTATCACTGGTATTGATGCTGGTGACTTTTTGCTGGTCATTGAGCTGAATGGCAACCGGCGTTCCGGGACGCAGCGACTCTTCATCTTCTTCATCAGCACCTGCCAGCCGGACATACCCGCCCAATGGCAGAATCCGGATGGTATAGGTCGTGCCGTTTTTGCGATGCCACCAGATCTTGGGGCCCATGCCAATCGAAAATTCACGAACCAGAATCCCGGCCCGCTTGGCAAAGTAGTAGTGGCCATATTCATGCACCAAGACCAGCAGTCCAAAGACAATAATAAAGGTAATAATCGTTAATATCACAGAATCGCCTCACCTTTCGGCCAGCTTAGATAATCCCCAGCAGGTATAGCGCCGGCATGACCAGCAGCATGCTGTCAAACCGATCCAAAATACCACCATGGCCAGGCAGGATCTTACCGGAGTCCTTAACGCCGTAGAATCGCTTGAGTGCTGATTCGACCAGGTCGCCGAATTGACCCAGAATCGAGAGCAGCAGCGTCAAAAAGACCATCAAGCCCCAGTTGTGATAGCCAACTGGGAAGAAATAAAGATAAACGGCCAGAACCACCGTGGCCAAAAGCGTGCCGCAGATCGAGCCTTCCCAGGTTTTATTCGGACTGACGCGCGGTGCCAGTTTATGCTTGCCCAGCTTGCGGCCAAACAAGTAGGCCCCACTGTCAGTCAGCCAAACGATCAGCATGGCATACAAAAGCGTCGTAAAGCTGACGGCCCGAGCTGCCAAGAAATTGTTAAAGCCAATGCCGATGTAGAGCATGCCCAATGCCAAGACCCCGGCATCATCAAAGCTGAAGCGCTGTTTATGCACAACCGTATGCAGCAATAAAAGCAGCACCATTACGTACATGGCAAACAGCCGCGTAATGTGACTCGGCAAAAAGTCCAGCCAGCTGTTGGGCAGGACCATGATTGCCACGCCAATGTAGCTGACGATCGCTGGAAAAGACGTCAAAAACATCTTTTTCATGCTCAGAATCTCGCCCATTGCGATCATGCCTAAGACAACTGCCGCAATCGTTAATGGCCAGCCACCGTAGACAATCAGTGGAATAAAGATCGCCAAGGCAACGACCGCCGTAATAATCCGTGTTTTCACTAATCTTCACCCGTTTCTATTTATTTACCAAACCGCCAAAACGACGGTGCCGCCCTTGAAATTCAATCAGGCAGCGTTTGAGCGTCTCGCCATCAAAGTCTGGCCAGTGTTCCGGCACGAACAGCAGCTCACTGTAGGCAATCTGCCAAAGCATAAAGTTCGAGATCCGCTCTTCGCCGCTGGTCCGAATTAAAAGATCAGGATCGGCAAACTCGCCCAGCTGTGCTGACATCAGATGTCCGCTGATCGTGTCTTCAGTGATGGAAGCAGGATCAAGTTCGCCAGCTGCAGCCTGTTGCGCGATTGACTGCACGGCCCGTTTGATTTCATCACGCGCACCATAGTTAAGCGCAAAGTTTAGAATCATGCCGTCACAGTCCTTGGTATCTGCCATCGCATCGTTAACGGCTTTTTGCGTTTTTTCTGGCAGCTTGGTGATATCGCCCATAACCGTTACCTTAACGTTATGCTTAACCAGATCTGGCACAAACGTATTAAAGAAACGAATCGGCAAATCCATCAAGTAGCTGACTTCGCTTTCTGGCCGTTTCCAGTTTTCCGTTGAAAAAGCGTAAAGCGAGAGTACTTTTACGCCAAGGTCGCTGGCAGCAATCGTGACTTTCTTCACCGTCTGCATGCCCTGCTTGTGACCCGCCACGCGAGGCAGGTGTCGCGCCTGCGCCCAGCGGCCATTGCCATCCATGATAATGGCGACATGAGCTGGGATGCGGGACATATCCAATTGCGGCTCGTCTGCCGCCTGGTGATTCTTGTTAAACAAGAACAACCCTCCATTTCCGCATTGTTTTTAATTGCAACACTTTTCATTTTACCAGAAATCTAGGCCTGACTCTACATTTGTCACCAACTATGCATAATATTAAGCCAGATTTTAACAGATCAAGCGCGGCCCTCAGTAAAAATAAAAAGAAACCAACGCGAAGTGCGCTGATTTCTCTTTCGAATTAGAATATAGAACTTAACCTTCCATTAGTTCTTTTTCTTTTTCGTCGGCAATCTTTTCCAGGTTCTTGATTCCTTCATCAGTTTCTTTTTGAACCTTGTCTTCCAACTTGTGGAATTCATCATCGTTAAAGTCGCCGTTCTTGTTACCCTTCTTCAGGTCGTCCATAGCTTCGCGCCGCACGTTACGAACCGCAACCTTGGCCTTTTCCAGTTCCGCCTTGACCTGCTTGACCAGTTCCTTACGCCGTTCTTCAGTCAGCTGTGGAATTACCAGCCGAATTGCCGAACCGTCGTTTTGTGGCGTCAAGCCCAGATTGGAAGCATAGATTGCCTTTTCGATTTCACCAAGCAGACTTTCATCATATGGTGAGATCAGCAGTTGCCGTGCTTCTGGAATCGTAATCGAAGCAACCTGATTCAAAGGCGTTGGCACACCGTAGTACTCAACTTTAACCGAGTTCAGCAAGCTGGCGTTGGCGCGACCGGCCCGAATATCAGCCAATGCCCGCCGCAATGCGTCCCCAGACTTACTCATCTTTTCTTTAGCTTCTGCCAGGATTTGTTTACCTTCAGCCATTATTTATTCCCCCTCAATCGTGGTCCCAATCTCTTCGCCTTTAACGACACGGACAATGTTGCCAGGCGTGTTCAGATTGAAGACTACCAATGGAATGTGATTGTCCATTGACAGCGAGCTGGCAGTGGAGTCCATCACTTGCAGGTGTTTGTCCAAAATGTCCATGTGCGTCAGATGATCAAACTTAACGGCATCCTTGACCTTGTTTGGATCAGCAGAGTAGACGCCGTCAACGCCATTTTTAGCCATCAAGATTGCATCGGCATCCATTTCGGCAGCCCGCAATGCAGCCGTCGTGTCAGTCGAGAAGTATGGCGAGCCCGTACCAGCAGAGAAGATTACCACACGACCCTTTTCCAGGTGACGAATGGCCTTGCGACGAATGTATGGTTCGGCAATCTGACGCATTTCAATGGCCGTTTGAACCCGCGTTGGCACCCCAACTGATTCCAGCGCATCCTGCAGCGACAGACCATTCATGATCGTACCCAACATGCCGATGTAGTCAGCTTGAGCACGTTCCATTCCCATTTGTTCGCCGGTAACGCCGCGCCACATGTTGCCACCGCCGCAGACGATGCAGACTTGAACGCCCAAATCGCAGACCTGCTTGATTTCTTCAGCGATCTTCTTGATTACCGGCGGATTGATACCAAAGCCTTTTTCACCCGCCAAAGCTTCACCACTGAGCTTCAAAACGATCCGGTTGTATTTTACTTTAGACATTTGAAATTCCTTCCTGCTATGCATGATTTTGCAAAAAAAGCGCACCGATGTCATCGACCAGTGCGCAATTTCGTCAATTAACGAATTACTTCAGTTGTTCCTTGACTTCAGCAGCCAGGTCGCTTTGCTTCTTTTCGATACCTTCACCGACTTCGTAGCGGATGAAGCTCTTCAGCTTGCCACCCTTGGATTCAACGTATTCAGCAACCGTTACGTCTGGGTCCTTGACAAAGTCTTGGTCTGCCAGGCAGATTTGGGACAGGAACTTGTTAAGACGACCTTCAACAATCTTGTCAACGATCTTTTCAGGCTTGCCTTCGTTCAGCGTTTCTTCCTTGAAGACTTCGCGTTCGTGAGCCAGACGATCAGCTGGAACTTCTTCGCGCGTCATGAATTCTGGGTTAACGGCAGCAACGTGCATGGCAACGTCCTTAGCCGTTTCTTCGTCAGCACCTTGCAAAACGACCAGCGCAGCAATCCGACCGCCTTGGTGCAGGTAAACACCAAAGTTGTCGCCGTCTTCCTTGTTAACGAAGGCGAAGCGACGCAGAGAAACCTTTTCACCAGTCTTTTGCGTCGTGGAGATCAGGTCATCGTTCAGCGTACCGTTGGCCGTCTTGGAAGCCAAAGCAGCGTCCAGGTCAGCTGGCTTGTTTTCCAGCAGCACCTTGGTAACGTCAGCCAATGATTCCTTGAATGGGTCAGAAGCAGCCACAAAGTCCGTTTCTGAGTTCAATTCAACGATAACTGCCGTGTTGCCATCAACCGCAATGTTGGTCAGACCTTCAGCAGCGATACGGTCGCTCTTCTTGGCAGCCTTGGCAATCCCCTTTTCACGCAGCCAGTCCATTGCCTTGTCCATGTCACCATCACTGGCAACCAGGGCCTTTTTAGCGTCCATGATTCCGGCACCGGACTTTTTCCGCAGTTCCATTACTTGCTTAGCTTTGATTTCAGCCATGAGTACGTCTCTCCTTAAAAATAGTTGTTTTTAATGAAAAAGGCTGTTTTGCGCTTAGGCCAAAATGGTCCAAACTGCAAAACAGCCCAAGCGTTAACTAATTTGGTTAGTTGTTGCCTTCAACGCTGTTCTTCAGATTTTGCAGATCGTCTGAAGAAACTTCCTTTGGTTCGTCAGCAGCTTCAACGACTGCTTCGGCTTGCTTGGCATCGTCTTGGCCTTGCTTGCCTTCGATGACAGCATCTGCCATCTTAGCCGTGATCAGACGAACGGCACGAATAGCATCATCGTTGGATGGGATGATAACATCAACATCGTCAGGGTCAGTGTTGGTGTCAACCATGGCAACGATTGGAATGTGCAGCTTTTGAGCTTCCTTAACAGCGATTTGTTCCTTGTGTGGGTCCACAATGTACAAAACGTCTGGGATGCGTGGCATGTCTTCAATACCGCCCAGGAAACGTTCCAGCTTTTCGCGTTGCTTAGTCAGCACGGAAACTTCCTTCTTTGGCAGTACGTCGAACGTACCGTCTTCGCTCATCTTCTTCAATTCCTTCAGGCGAGCAATCCGAGATTGGATCGTCTTCCAGTTGGTCAGGGTACCACCCAGCCAACGGTGGTTGACGTAGTATTGACCTGCACGCACAGCTTCTTCTTCAACAGAGTCTTGTGCTTGCTTCTTCGTACCAACGAACAGAACAACGCCGCCCTTAGCAGCAACGTCCTTCATGTAGTCGTAGGCAGTGTCGATCATCTTGACCGTCTTTTGCAGATCGATAATGTAGATGCCGTTGCGTTCCGTAAAGATGAATGGCTTCATCTTAGGGTTCCAGCGACGAGTTTGGTGACCAAAGTGGACACCGGCTTCAAGCAATTGCTTCATGCTAACAACAGACATGAATCATACCTCCAAATAGTTTTTTCCTCCCTGCCGTTCATCTGTCAGGGGCACCAGCTGGCACTTCCTCTGACATCCCGCCAGGTGTGAATTGGGCATTTAGCACCGACTGATAGTATACAAAAAAAGGCCTGCCACCGCAAGCCTTTTTTCTTCAATTATTTGAATTAGTCAAACTTAACCAGCTTATCAGAAGTCCCCGTTTCGATCAGGTCTTTGTTGGCTGACAGACTGAACTTAACCATGTTCTGAACGGCAATGTTGGTGTAGAAAGCCGTGTGTGGCGAAATCAGAACGTTTTCGCACGAATTGAGATTCCAGAATTCTGGATAGGTCATGTTCTTGCCCACCATGTTGTGGTTAAAGACTTTGGTTTCGTCTTCCAAAACATCCAATGCTGCCCCGGCAACCTTGCCAGAGTCAAGCGCATCGATCAAAGCCTGCTCGTCAATCAGCGGACCACGCGATGCATTGACGATAAAGACGCCATCACGCATCTTATCGAAGGCTGCTTTGTTCAGCATGTGCTCAGTTGATGGGAACAGCGGAATATGCAGCGTAACTACCGTGGCCTTGGCATAGAGCTCGTCTAAAGTATCAACGTAAAGGCCTTCTTTTTCCAGTTCAGGATTGTGATAAACGTCATAGGCGATCACTTTAGCACCAAAGCCTTTGTAGATATCGATCGCAACGCGGCCAATGTGACCAGTCCCGATAACGCCGACCGTCTGCTGATTCAGTTCTTGGGAAATCTGTGGGGCCCAACGGAAGTCGCCACGCTCAAACTTGTGGAAGTATTCCTTGGTCCGCCGCAACAGATTCATCAATTGCGTAACGGAAAATTCTGCGATGGCAGCTGGTGAATATACCGGTACGTTGGTAACCTTAAACCCATACTTCTTAACCGTAGCTGGGTTCATGTTGTCAACCCCAACATTACGCAGTGAAACATTATGAATGCCATAGGAGTCCAGCTTTTCAAAAACCGCGTCGGTATATGGCTTTTGCTGGTAGACAACTACCCCATCAAAGCCTTTTGCCATTGCGACCGTTTCTTCATCCAACAGCTTGTCGGTAATTTCAACTTCAACTTCTGGGTTTTCTTGTTCCCATTCCTTAACGAAAGGTTTTTCATCTTCACGAATACCATAAGCTAAGATCTTCATTGATTTCATACCTCCGATTGGCTTAGTTGTTTTTCATCGTTACTTCCAGTATAACCCAAAAGTTCATAGTTTAACAATTTTAGCTATTTTTGTTTATGAAAGCTCTTCAAAAGAAACCTAAATGATGAGAAAACGCTTCTAAAATTCCAATTTCATAATCAAAAAACACGATGTCTGCAAAACATCGTGTCAAAATTATTATCCTAGTTTAACCAGTTTGTCGCTGGCTCCCGTCAAGATCAATTCACGACTGGCATCCAGGCTCTGCTCAACCATATTGCGCACGGCTTCATCGGTATAGAATGCAGTGTGCGGCGTAATCAAAACGTTCTCGCGCGATTCAAGATTATCAAACGCTGGGTAATTAGACGGCTGGTTAGCCATGTTCTTGTTAAAAATCTTGGTCTCATCTTCCAAGACATCCAGGGCAGCCCCACCAACCTGGCCGCTATCAAGTGCTTCAATCAGATCCTGCTCATCGATTAAAGAACCGCGCGACATATTAATGATCAAAACACCCTTTTGCATTTTGGCAAAGGCATCCCGATTGAGCATGTGGTAAGTTGATTTAACGGCTGGCACGTGCAAAGAGATCACCGTCGACTCTTTATACAGCTCATCTAAAGAATCAGTAAACACGCCAGCTTTAACCAGATCTGGCTTAGGACGATGATTGTAGACCATCACTCGGGCACCAAAGCCCCGGCAGATATGCGCCATAACTCGGCCAATATGACCCGCGCCAACAATGCCGACCGTCTGTTGATTGAGCTCGCTGGCAATGTTTGGCGCCCAGCGATAGTCGCGCTTGGCAAACTTATTCTGAAATTCCTTAGTTCGCCGCAATAGGTTCAGCAGCTGCGTGACGCCAAATTCAGCAATGGCAGCTGGCGAGTAGACCGGCACGTTGGTAATCTTAAAACCATACTTGACTGCCGCTTCAGCATCGATGTTGTCAACGCCAACGTTACGCAAAGAAAGGTTGTGAATGTTCATCTCATGCAGCCGTTTTAAAAGGTCAGCCGAGTAGCTTTTCTGCTGGTAGGCAACCACACCATCGCAGCCCGCGGCCAATTCAGCCGACTCAACGTCCAGCGGCTTGTCCGTACAGATCAGCTCAACGTCTGGATTGGCCCATTGCCAGTTTTTAACATAAGGACGTTCATCTTCACGAATCCCGTACGCAATAATCTTCATATCTCAAATTCCTCCACTACATAAACAAATCTTTATCTCCAAAAAAGATTATACAGACAGATCTGCTTGAATGGAAGAATCTTTAATCAAATTTTAATATTATGAGCACGCAGATAAGCGATTTTCTTAGCGCGCGACTGATGTTTAAAATGCCATTCCGCACTCAGCGCATCATGCTGATTATCAAACTCCTCATAGTACAAAAGCTTGAGCGGATGGCGTTTCTGCGGTCGGGTATACTTGGCTCCCTTGCCGGATTGATGCATCGCAAACCGGCGCCAGACATCCGTGGAGTAGCCGCCATAAAGCGTGTGATCCGCACAATAGAGAACGTAAAAATAATAATGCTGCTCAGATATTTGAGCCATTAAGCATCGCCTGCACTTCCGGACCATACTTACCATCTTCGCCCGCTACGATCAACGGCGGCATAATCCGCGTCCCATTCGGCTTGCCGTCTTTAATTGCCTCAATCAGCACTATATTCGCCTCCATGCCTGGTTTGGGATAGACGAACTTGATCCGCTTGGGCGCCAATCGATGAGCCGTCATTGTCGCTAAGATTTCCGGCAGGCGCTCCGGTCGATGAACCAGATAGCCGCGTCCGTTCATCTTCAAAAGGCCGCTCATCCGATCACAGACCATCGCCAGATCAATCGTCAATTCATGACGGGCAATGGCCAGATAGCGATTTGGATTTTTTTGACTGGCCGGCGCGTTCTTAAAATAAGGCGGATTGCACACGACCACATCGGCTCGGTCCTTGGCTACGTATCGGTAGACGTTGGCAACATCATCATTGATCACTTCATAGCGGGCTGTCAGGTCATTTAAAGCTACTGATCGCCGAGCCATGTCAGCCAGTCGTTCCTGCAGCTCGATCTCATAAAAATGCCCGCCCAGCTTATGGTGCAAAAACAGACCGATTGCGCCATTGCCGGCACACAGATCCACGATTTTGATTTTTTGACGCTGATTTGGCCGCACAAAATCTGCCAGCAGCACGGCATCTAATGAAAAAGCAAAAACTTCACTGGATTGAATGATTTGTACTCCTTGCGCGCTGAGCTGATCAATGCGCTCGTTTGGTTTAAGCTGAACGGTTGTCATATTTTTCCTCACTTGGTTGCTAATAATTTACTGTAGCTGTATATGTTTGCTTGCATGTTTTAGTATGGTTAGTCATACTAAATATATAAAATTACTTTAAAAATTGGGAGTTGTTTAAATGCTCTATGATTTCTTGGTTCATCTGGTCAATCCGCTGTTAACGCTGTTTAACGGCCGGCCTCAGATTGAACATAAAGATCGCCTTCCCGAGGGCAACTACATTATCGTCGCACCACATCGTACCTGGTTGGATCCGGTATTGTTAGCACTGGCAGTCTATCCTAAGAAATTTACGTTCATGGCTAAAGAAGAGCTTTTTAAGGGGCGGTTTGCCAATTGGTTTCTGCGCAAGCTGGGGGCTTTTCCCGTCAACCGCAAAAATCCCGGCCCTTCTGCTATTAAAACACCGGTCAAACTGCTTAAAAATGGTGATCGCTCAACTATCATCTTTCCGACTGGCTCGCGTTATTCCAGCAAGATCAAAGGCGGCGCGCTGATTATCGCCAAAATGGCCAACGTGCCGCTGGTGCCAGCCGTTTACCAAGGACCATTGAAACTAAGCAGCATCTTCAAGCGACAAAAACGCAAGATCAATTTCGGCGAGCCAATCTACATTGACCGTAAAATGCGCCTGACCGATGAGAATCAGCAGGAACTGGAACGCCAGATGCAGATGGCATTCGATCAGCTGGACAATGAGCTTGATCCCAATTATCACTACTACATGCCCGAAAAACCAAAAGACGACGATTTTTAATCGGGCTTATCAATTTTAAATTAAGTCTTGACTTTAGCCTGACAGCTGGCCACTAAAAATCAGTCAGACTGACCAGGATTTTCGTCAATATTAATCAAAAAGGATCGATGCAGTGCACCGGTCCTTTTTAATTGCTATTTGCCTGCCTTGCGCGCTTGAGCCTTCATCGCTTGCATCATTTGGTGCAGTTTGCGATCTGAAGGTTTTTGGCCCATTTGCATCATCATCGTCCGCAGCATATCTTCAGAAATCGGCGGATTGTTACGCAGGTAGTTTTCCATGTATTTCCGAGCACCAAAGAAGCCAACCAAAAGGCCAACCAGCAGTGCCAGGATGATCAACATGATACTAAGCCCAGTACTCATGGATGTTTCCCCCTTATTTTAGATAACGATACTAATGTTACACGATATCGGCGTCAAATAAAAGACGCATTCGATGAATTAATCATTGAATCAGTCGTCACGCAGCCCTTTTTTGCGTTGAATCTGCCGAACTTTTTCCGGCGTGACCTCTTTGCCATCCTTATCAAAGATCCGCATCATCTCAATATTTGAACGAAAAGCCTCTCGGAAATTCTTGAGATATTGATCGCGCAGCTGTTTGCGTTCAGCTTTTTCGGCCGCGGTCAGTCCTTCCGCTTTGTTTTTGTGTGCCAGCTCATTGATTCGTTTGAGCAGCTTTTCTTGTGCTTGTGAATCAGCCATAATTTTCTTCCCCTCTGCCTTAAACAGCGATTTTTACGTTACTTAGTGTAGCGAACGCCGCATTATTTAGCAAGCAATCCGCGCCGTTAAGTTTCAACGAACGTATGTTTGAAAATGTTTGGCAAGTATGATATAATTGCTCCAAATCTGAAAATGAGGTGGCAACATGGTAAAAACAGCAGCCAGCAAGCAAATGGCCGTTCTCAACTACATTCATCAACAGGTCGCCACTCACGGCTATCCGCCAACCGTTCGCGAAATCTGTAAAGCTGTCGGCCTTTCATCTACATCTACCGTTCACGGCCATATCAATCGGCTTATCAAGAAGGGGTACCTGCAAAAGGATCCTTCCAAGCCGCGTGCCCTAGAGATTACGCCCGCCGGCATGGATGTCTTGGGAATTGCGCCAAAGCAGGAAAAAATTCCATTGTTAGGAATCGTTGCTGCCGGTGAGCCGATTCTCGCTGTAGAAGATGCAACCGATTATTTCCCGATCCCGCCTTCGATTCCGGACCATAACGATCTGTTTATGCTGCAGATTCAAGGTAATTCCATGGTCAACATGGGGATCTTAAACGGCGACAAGGTTATCGTTCGTAAACAGGATACCGCTAAAAATGGCGATATCGTAATTGCCATGAATGATGACAATGAGGCTACCTGCAAGCGTTTCTTCAAGGAAAACGGTCATTATCGCCTGCAGCCAGAAAACGATACAATGGCCCCAATCATCCTGGACCGGGTAACCATTTTAGGCAAAGTCGTTGGGCTTTTCCGCGATAGCATCTATTAAAAAAAGAGATGGGAGTTTTCCCATCTCTTTTTTTAATCTTTATTATCAGCATCAGACTTTTGACTGCTGGCAGTTACTGCATCAGTAGTTTCGAGGGGATGCCCCAGCTGTTTTAAAATCATTCGCCAATCATGATTCGGATTTTTCACCTTACATGAAACCTCATCCAGATCCACGCGCCAGACATGAACCGGATCAACCATTGCTGCAGTCAGCGGATGCGGCATTCTGGCCACATAATGATGCATCATCACGGTTAAGGCATGCACCTTGTCAGCCGCATCAGTCAGCTCTTTAACCGTTCCTTTGCCAATCAAGCTGCGAAACCGGGCGCTAAATGCACTGTCTTGCGGCGCGGGAAGCAGCTGATAGTCGGTTTCCATCTCAACACCAACATGCGGATTAGCCTGCATCAAACGAGCGCGCTGACCGGCCGCATTCCCATGAAAGTAAAGATGAAAATGTTGCTGCTCATCCAATTCATAGCCAAAGTGGACCGGAACGACATACACCGATTCGCCATCCTGTACGCCGAGCCGCGCAATATCGCAATGCGCCATCACCCATTCAACCGTCAGCGGATCAAAATAGATATCATTTCTCATCAAAAAGTGCCTCTTTTATAATCGTTTTTTAATAAATTATAAAAAAGGCAATGACGAATTGCAATCTCAGTCAGCTTGAAAATTTTACAGCTGCTGCTTATCAACGTATTGGCGCTGATGATTCTTTTGACCGGCTAAGACGAAACGAGCTGGATCCGCGCTGATGTCGTATTCAACGTCGTCTTTATTCATTCCAAGCTGGTCATTGAACTGCTGCTCATATGCCGCAATCGAAATCAGCTGGCGTTCACTGAGATCTCCAGCCACGTTGCTCAGCTGTTCTTGATATCCAGGCTGCAGAATCCCGCTGTAAAACTCGCCTTCCGCACCGGATCCATAGCTAAACAGGCCGATGCGCTCACCTGCCTTTAGATCAGGATCATTTTGCAAAAGCGACATCAAGCCTAAATAAAGCGAACCGGTATAGAGATTGCCGACCCGGCGGCTGTAGTTTTGGCTGGCCAACAATGCTTTGCGCAGGCGCCAGGCCGTTTGATCATCCCGTTCACCCAAGACAGCTTCCAAAGCTTTTTTGCCCATCTTGGTAAATGGCAGATGAAAAGCGATTGCCCCAAAATCATCCAGCTTGCGATCCGTCAGCTTTTCATAGCGATTCAGCGTGTGCTTGAAAAAGTCAATGTAGACATTGGTCGAATACTTGCCATCAACCATGGCTTCAGTAGCATAAAGCGGCCGCCAAAAGTCCATCACGTCTTGCGAATAAGCAACGCTGGTCCGTTCAATCGCTAAAATCCGCGGTTCAGCCGTAATCAGCATGGCAACCGCTCCAGCACCCTGCGTAACCTCGCCAGCCGTCTTTAAGCCATAACGCGCCACGTCAGCTGCAATTACCAAAACCGCCTTTTCTGGTTCCAATGCCACCTGTCCTCTGGCAAATTGAATCGCAGCCGTTGCTGAATAGCAGGCTTCCTTAACTTCAACGGTCCTTACGTAGTCATCCAGATTCAGCAGCCGCTTAACATAGATGGCGCTGGCTTTAGAATTGTCGATTCCTGATTCGGTAGCAACGATCACCGTGGCAATGCGCTCTCGATCACGTTCATTCAGCATTTTGTCGGCAGCAGCAGCTCCCATTGTCACGATATCCTGCGTAGGCGGTAAAACTGCCTGCTCGCTTTGACCAATCCCAATTAGGTATTTATTGGGATCGACACCGCGCACTTTAGCCAGTTCAGTCAAATCAATATATTCTGACGTTGTCGCAAACGCCATCTTATCAATTCCGATCTTCATCTGCACTCACCTAGTCTACATCGGCAATCGGATTTTCTTTAGTCAAGTAGTGTGGTGCGCTCGGCTTTTGACCAAAGTAGTGTTCAATCAGCTTTTGCAGCTCATCCATTGCCTCATGCGTCCGCAGAATCTGATCCTCATTAACTGCTTCCATAACGATAACCACGTTTTTAGAATCGCTGGTCAGCATCGTGCGTTGAGCATCACGCCAGTTTAGACTGCGACAAACGGCACCCTCATCGTCATAATAGAGAATCTCGCCTTCACGAGCTGGATCATCTTTGTCAGCGCCAACTGGTTGGAAGCTTTCGCCGCCTTTAGCCTTGCCCAGATGCATGTCACCGGCAATCTTGTCACGGTCTTCAATGCCAACCGGAACGCCATAGCGCAGCGAGATGCTGTTGTAGACGTCAACCAATGGCTCAATCGGCTCAAACACGTGTCCTTGGCTGGCTCGTTTCAGCAGTGCCTCAATTGATGCTCGGGCACCCTTACGCTTAGGGAACTTGGCATAGGCTTCACGCCACTGTGCAACGACTGGATTATCACGGAAAGTTTCTTCTTTAGTGAACTTGGCTGATTCCGCGGTTGCCTGTTTTAATAATTCAGCACGTTCGGCCTTGCTTTCATCCGTATCATGGTTATCAATCCCATCAACGTACATAATTGCAATCTCTGCATCTGGAAAGACTTCCCAAAAACTTTCATCTACTACGACACGTTTCATAATAAAACTCCTTTACTCATTTAATGTCTTTATTATCTCTTAAATATCGTTAATAATTTCTTTGACCGCCTGCTTTAACAAAATCCCAGTCTTTTTCGAGATTTTGGCGCATCCGCTGCAAGTAGTCGTGAGCCTGCTGCGCTTCTTGAGGTGAAAAGCCTTGTAAAGCAACGTCATTTGAATGCTCGTTTTCACGAATGATAAACGGGTATAATTCCGCGCCTTTTTTCGTGACGTACATTCGCTTGATACGATGATTGGCCGGATCGGACCGTCGCACGATCAAGCCGTTTTTTTCCAGTTTGGCAACTGCTCTGGCAATCGTAGTTTTATCCATCAAGATTAATTTTGCCAAATCGCGTGCAATAATGCCAGGGTGCTCATAGATTCGAACCAAATATACGAATTGACCGCGTGCCAGATCCAGCTTCTTAAATTCCGCGTTAGCCATGGCATCTAGGGCTCGCGATGCCATTCCCATCTCGCGCAATACATCAATCACCGTCTCGCCTCCTTTCACGAGCAATATTATATCGGTTGTCGGTTGTAATTGCAACTTTAAGCTGAAATGTAAAAAATATTCACGCTTTTTCTTATAAAATTTCAATTTGGGGTTTTCTTTTTCGATCCAGTATAGTAATATAATTAATCGTAAGGAGTGCCGACATTCACTTCTTTCTTGACTACCAGCTATTTGGTGCGGTTCCGTTTCTTTAAACTGCGGGGGATCGTCATCTGATAGCTTTTTTTATTTATACATATCAATTACTGATCAACCTTAATGAGTGCCAACCTGCCAAAAAGTTCACTCAATAGAATCATCATGAGCATAATACGGCTGGAATTGTGAAGAAAATCAACTCGGCAACGGTTGTAAAGACTGAAATTTTACCTACTTTACGCCTTTTTTGTCGAATAGTAGGTAAAAATGCATATTTTGGGGATGATTGGAATTGACCAATTTTGTGATTTACCTACTATGCATCATTTTTTTGAAAAAAGTAGGCAATGATTTTCTCATCATATGTTTTATACCGATTTTCGTGAATAAAACCGTAAGCAAGACTGCACAGAACATTGAGCAGCTTAACGTTCCTGTCCAAGACTGCGTTAAGTTCAGCCTGGCTACTTAAAAAGCACTGGCGGTCACGATCTGGTTTAAGTCTCTTTGATCGCCGCATTTCGTCATTAAAACTGCAAAAAACTCGTTTGATCCGCCATAACGCGCGACCAAACGAGTTTTATTTTAATAAAATTTAAGCTTTAAGATTGTCCATCGTTGAATTCAGCAGCTGATCGACCGTAACGTTGCCGTGACTGTTGGCATGTCCCTTGGTCCATTTAAAGCGCAGCTGCTTGAATTTAGGCAGCAGCACGCTCACCTCGGCCCAAAGTTCTTGATTGGCAACCGGCTTGCCGCCAGAAGTTTTCCAGCCGCGTCGCACCCAACTGTACAGCCATCCTTTATTGATCGCATTTAAAACGTATTGCGAGTCGAGAATGCCCTCAATCGGCTCGTTTTGCAGGTTTAACTCAAGCAGACGCTGCAGACACTTTAAAAGTCCCATGACCTCCATGCGATTGTTGGTAGCACCCAATTCACCAGCCGTATCGGTGATTTTTAAGCCATCCTCAAACCGAATCAGATAGGCCCAGGCTGCCAGATCGTCTTGATGAACGTGATCGCCCCGTCGATTGCCGCGATTGCGTGAACCACCATCCGTATAAAAAACAATCGTCGGAATAAATCGGGGGCCCTGTTCCTCGCCGAATAGATCCAGACTGGTCTGTGTTGCATGCTTGACGGCCCGCGGCTTGCTCTTTTCCGGCTGCTGCAGCCATGCCAAAGCCTCTTCTCTGGTCATAAATCCCTTGAAGCGCGCATTAGCAAAGCCAGCAACCTGTTTTTGGCATTCCGGCCAGCTGGTGTAGATGCCGGGCTTTTTGCCGCGGCGCACAGCATAAAACTTTTTTGAAGCCAAATCAATTCCCCCTGCTATTGTTCTACTGAAGCGCCAGAAACCGCGTCCTGCGTCTTATCCGGCGTCTGGATGTCGGCAAGCTGCTCGCCTTTTTGCAAACGATTGGCATGGATTGAAGCCGCCGATACGCCATCAATTATTTTACCATCAACTATCCCATGTTCAAAATCATGGGCTCCGCAAAACTCGCTGATCCGTTTAACGTCCCCGGTAACCTGTAAATCCCCCGGGTACTGATTTTGAGCGTCGCAAATTGCATATAGCGAATCAGTACGCGATGGCTGTCCATGACCTGACGATTCTACTTTTAGCGTCAGCCGGCCGCTAAAAAACGTGATTGCGCCGCGTTCAAAAGTCGGTTCTGTGCTCATATCAACCATCCTCTCAAAATCGTTCTTAATTTATCTTAAAGGTAACCGTACCAAATCGCAAAGAATGCTAAAATAAAATTAGAATTAAAGCAGAAAGGGATGATTGTATGCGCAGACATCATCAACAATCAGCAGCCGCTAAAGATGAACGGATCGAGCACTTCAATGCCGCTCCTGATACCGGCTTAACCAAAGATCAGGTGGCGCAGCGGACCCAGGCAGGCTTGACCAACACCTCAATCAATACGACCTTTAAAACCACGCGGCAGATCATCTACAGCAACACGTTTACTTTTTTTAACCTGATTTTCGTCGTTTTAGCCGTTTTATTGGTCATGGTTCGCTCATTTAAGGACATGACTTTTCTGCCAGTCATCATCGCCAACACCGTCATTGGCATTATCCAGGAATTACGGTCCAAAAAAGTGCTGGAAAAACTGACGGTGCTAAATGCTGCCAAAGCAACGGCAATTCGTGATGGCAAATCGATTCAGCTGCCGACTGATCAACTGGTTTTAGATGACATCATCGAACTGAAAACCGGCCAGCAGATTCCAGCCGACGCCCAGCTTTTAACCGGCTCGCTCAACGTCAATGAGTCGCTGCTGACCGGAGAGGCTGATGAGATTGCCAAGCATCCCGGCGACAGTCTGATGTCAGGCAGCTTTGTCGTTTCCGGTTTGGCACGCGTACGCTTGACGCATGTCGGCGCCGATTCATATGCGGCTAAGCTGACAGCCAAGGCGCAAAAAATGGATACGACCGAAGAATCAGCCATGATCAAGTCACTCAATCGGCTGATCAAATTCGTCGGCATCATCATCATTCCAATTGGTGCCGCGCTGTTTTATGAATCATACGTGCATAATGGCAATACGCTCAAACAAAGCATCGTTTCTATGGAAGCAGCTTTGATCGGTATGATTCCAGAAGGGCTCTATTTATTGGCAACCGTTGCGCTGGCTTTGAGTGCCATGAAACTGGCGCAGCAGCGGGTCTTGCTGCACAGCATGAAAAGCATTGAGACGCTGGCCCGCGTTACGGTACTTTGCGTTGATAAAACCGGGACGATCACCGAAAATCAAATGCAGGTCCAGCGCTTCTTTTCTGCTCAGCAGGCGCAGGTTGACGACAATCAGCTGCGCAGTCTGATCAGTGATTTTTGCGCGGCCATGCCTGGCGACAACTCAACGATGAAAGCAATGAAAGAATACTTTACGCAAGGCAGCGGACGCCAGGCGGATCAAATCGTGCCGTTCAGTTCAGCCTGGAAGTACTCGGGCGTGGGCTTTGGTAATGAAAGCTACGTCTTAGGCGCGCCGGAAATGGTGTTAAGAGAAAGTGCCGCCATGTTTAGCAGCGAGTTTGAGCCCTATGCCAAGCAAGGCTTTCGGGTCCTGGTATTCGGTCAGTATCAAGGGCAGCTGACCAAAGCCAGTCTCAGTGCGCCGGTTACCCCATTAGGATTCATTTTGCTGAGAAATCCCGTTCGTAAGACTGCTCCAGCCACTTTCCGCTATTTTGCCGAACAAGGCGTCAAGATCAAGGTTATTTCGGGTGACGATCCATTAACGGTTGCCAGCGTAGCCAAACAGGCACAGATCGAAGGCGCGCAAAACTGCGTCAGTGCAGCTGCTTTAACCGATGATGAATACGAAAGTGCTCTGCAGCGCTACACCGTTTTTGGTCGGGTCACGCCAGATCAAAAGCAAAAATTCGTCACCGCGCTGCAAAAGCAAGGTGAAGTCGTTGCCATGACTGGAGATGGCGTCAATGACATTTTAGCCATGAAACGAGCGGATACCAGTATTGCCATGGCTTCAGGCAATGAGGCCACCATGAATGCCGCTCAGATGGTGCTGCTTGATTCTGACTTTGCCAAAATGCCACAGGTCGTAGCCCAGGGACGGCAGGTTGTCAATAACATCGAACGATCAGCCAGTCTGTTTTTGGTCAAGAACATCTTCTCACTGCTCTTGTCCATCTTTACGCTGATCTTTGCCTTCAACTACCCGCTCGATCCTTCCCACATCACGCTGATCAGTCTGTTTACGATTGGGACGCCTTCATTCCTGCTGGCGTTGGAAACCAATCATCAGCGCATTCATGGCAAATTTCTGCCCAACGTTATGCGGCGTGCCTTGCCTGGTGGGATTACCGATATGTTTACCGTTGGCGTCATCGTAGTCTGTGGAGCTCTGTTTGGCCTCAGCCGCCAAGACATCTCAACGGCCTCAACCATGATTCTGGCCGCAGTTGGCTTCATGGTGCTCTACCAGATCTGTCATCCGCTCAATAAGTTCCGCAGTGTCATCTTTTATGGCTGCATCATGGGGCTTTTGGTCTGCGCATCGCTGTTTGGCAGTCTGTTTGGCATCGACCACGTCTCGGCAGTTGCCCTGGGTTTTGCCTTCGTGCTCTCTTTGACGGGCGATTCAAGTCTGACACATCTGACGCGTTGGACGGACCTGATTTACGAACACTTTTTCGCCAATCTTGGTCAAAAGCCTAAACACGCCATGCAAAAACAAGCCTAGCAGCGTTTCCAACAGTTCAGCCAACCATTTTCACGGCTGTTCTTAAACGTCAGCAAACAATTAAAGACGGGTCCCGCATAACGCGTGATCCGTCTTTTTGATAACTTAGAATCCTTGTGTGGAACGGTTGTAATAGATCAGATGCTGCTCAAGCGTGGTGGGTTCAACAATCAGTTTAGTAACGCTGCAGTTTTCTGGTTCCAGAATCGTCAAGCCTGGCGCATGCGTGGCACTGGCCGCAAACGAGCGGACCGTAAAGCCATGCGTAACGACTACGACTCGCTCGTCTGGATACTGAGCCGTAACGTCTTTAATAAAGTCCTGGACCCGTTTTTCAACATGTGTAAACGTCTCGCCATGGGCAACGGCAGCATATTCAGGACGCACATCTTTAACAAACGTCGAAAACAATTCTGGATATTGATTCATCAGCTCATCATTGGGCTGGCCATCCCAGTCGCCATAAGAAATCTCCAGCAACCGCCCGTCTTCGATGACTGGCAGCTGTGCCTCCTCATTTAGAATTGCCGCGGTCTGCTTGGTGCGTTCCAAAGGCGAAACATAAAGCGCGTCAAAATCACGCAAATCAAAATTCTGGGCCAAAAGCTGCGCCTGCGCCCGTCCCTCATCAGTGAGATAGGTCTGCGGCGTATTAATGATTCCCTGCTTAAGCCCGGCCGCATTGGCAAAGGTGCGACCATGGCGAACGATATAAAATTCGGTCATATTCTTTTCCTTTCGACTTTGGTTTTTGGTCATTATACCAGAATCAAATTTATTATTGACGTTTTTTTGTAATTAGATTATAATTTTGTTAACGATAAATAATAATTTGATGAGGAGGGAACTGAACATGCTGTTGAATAATTTTGAATTTGCATTGATGGTTTCCTCATCATGGTCTTCCTTGATTTAGAAGGCCATATTTTGCGTTGGCCTTCGCGATAAGTGAGGTCAATTCAAATCCTGAACCGAATTTGAAGGGCACTCACTTACTCAAGTGGGTGCTTTTTTAGTTTATGATTTGGAGGAATGACAATGACTGTCTATAATTTTGCTGCTGGTCCCGCTGTGCTGCCCAAAGAAGTCTTGAAAAAAGTCCAGGCTGAATTATTAGATTTCAACAATTCTGGCATGAGCATTCTGGAAATCTCGCACCGCTCTCAGCTGTTCGTTGATGTTTATGAAAATGCTAAGGCACAAATCTATAAATTAATGAACCTGGATGATCAGGAATACGACGTTTTGTTCATGCAGGGCGGTGGTACCACGCAGTTTACGGCCGTACCATTAAACCTTGCCTATCAATATCATCGCGCCGCCTATATCGACACTGGTCACTGGTCTGAACGCGCCGTTGAAGAAGCACGCTTGATCAAAGGCGTTCAAGCTGACGTTCTGGCCTCTTCTAAAGACCAGCATTACACCACGCTGCCAAAAGTACCAGCCATTCCCCAAGATACCTATGACTACGTACACATCACGACCAACAACACCATCATGGGTACGGCTTGGCAAAAACTGCCAGAAACTGACGGTACGCCGTTGGTTGGCGACCTTTCTTCCAACTTCTTAGGCCAAGACTACCCGTTTGAAAAATTCGATCTGATGTATGCCGGGGCGCAAAAGAATCTGGCTCCCGCTGGCGTAACGATCGTAATCTTGAAAAAATCGCTGCTGGGTCATGTCAAGGGACTGCCAAGCATGCTCGACTACACCAAGCAGGCCGCTAAAAAGTCCGCGCTCAACACGCCGCCTGTCTTCCAAATCTATGTTGCCGGGCTCGTTTTGAAATGGATCGATGAACAAGGCGGCGTTAAGGCCATGGACGCTCGCAACCGCAAGAAGGCCCAATTGCTGTACGACTGCCTGGATAACTCCAAGCTGTTTAAAAACAACGTTGACCCACACTATCGCTCGTTGATGAACGTGCCATTCGTAACTGGCGACGCGCAGCTGGATGCTAAATTCGTCCAAGAGGCCCAGGAACACGGTCTATTGAATCTAAAAGGTCACCGACTCGTTGGCGGCATGCGGGCAAGCATCTATAACGCCATGCCATATGATGGTGTTGTTGCTTTGTGTGACTTTATACAGCAATTCGAAAAAGAAAATCGCTAGGAGGAATCTTTCATGTACCAGATCAAAACCTATAACGCTATTGCCCAAGCCGGACTTGATGAATTTACGGTTGACTATCAGATCAATAATCCTGAAGCCCAGCCCGATGCCTACATGATTCGCAGCGTGGATCTGCATGATCATGAGTTTCCCAAGAGTCTGAAAGTCATCGCGCGCTGTGGGGCCGGTTTTAACAACATCCCATTGGACAAAGCCCTTGAAAACGGCACGGTCGTCTTCAATACACCTGGTGGCAACTCCAACGCCGTTAAGGAGCTGGTCGTTGCCTCAATGATCATGGCGGGCCGGAACATCATCGCAGCCGTACAATGGAGTGCCAACGCCAAGCCCGGTGCTGATATTACGCTGCGGACCGAAAAACAAAAGACCAGCTTCAACGGCACTGAACTCTTGGGCAAGCGCATCGCCGTTATTGGCATGGGACATGTGGGCTCGCTGGTTGCCAATGCCGCCGTTGATCTGGGCATGGACGTCATCGGCTATGATCCATACCTTTCCGTTGAATCGGCTTGGCAGCTGGATAGTCAGGTCAAGCGCGCTCAAACGATCACTGATGCCATTAAGGATGCTGATTTCGTAACGGTTCACGTTCCTAAAAATGAAGAAACCACTGGACTGATCGGCACGGCAGAATTAAAGCATTTCAAGCACGGCGCCGTTTTGCTCAACTACTCGCGGCTGGGAATCGTTGACAATGCCGCTGCCGTAAAAGCCCTGGCTGACGGTACGCTGAAAAAGTACTACACCGACTTTAGCGAGGCTCAGATTCTGAATAATCCTGATATCGTCATCATGCCGCATATCGGGGGCTCGACGATTGAAGCTGAGGTCAAGTGCGCGCAGATTGCGGCTCATGAAATCATGACCTATCTGGAAACCGGCAACATCAAAAACTCGGTCAACCTGCCAGATGTAGCCGCACCGTTTGCCAGCCCAGATCGTTTTACCTTGATTCACCAAAACATCCCTAACATGCTGGGGCAGATTTCGACGTTTATGGCCGATGAAGGCATCAACATTGAAAATCTGGTCAACCGTTCGCGCGGCAATTATGCCTATACGATGCTGGACGTTTCGAACCTCACGCCGGCAACCGCACAAAAAGTGATTGACCGGTTAAGCCAAGTCGATGCCATCACCCGCGTCCGCTTGATTCATCATGACTAGTCGCTCAATCAGCAGCTATAAGTCTGATCATTTAGCTTAATTTATTTACTCAATAGCAAAAGACCACCCGCAAATCAGCGCTGGTGGTCTTTTGACGTTCTGGTTATTTAAATTGTTTCAATCATTCAAGCAGATGCTGCTCTTTGAGAATTTCTTCGATCCAGGTTCCCTTCAGTTTGCGCAGCGCGGTCTTGGTAGCCAGCTTTGGCACTGGCAGATCCATCTCCGGCAATGTCTTCTTGTCGCTTAAGTAGTACAGTGCCCGCAGCTCTTGGCGAATGTCGAAGACGGAATCAAAGACTTCAGGAACGCCGCGATCAACGTTAAAGAGTGTGTAGACGGCTTCCATCGCGGTCCGAACCGAGTATTCCGTGGTAAAGACCGTGTCACGAGTTGGCGATTCGGCAAAGTTGCCCAAGAAGGCCAGGTTTTGCGATCCCTTTGGCACGACTGCCGGCCGATCACCCTTTTTACGCAGCTGGAAGTAGCTGGTAACGTAAGGCATGTAGACTGGTACGGTATTGACGTCATTTTCCGCATAGTCTTCGATATCGTCAACGGGAACGCCCAGGTGGTAGAGCAATTCTTCAGTAATCTCTTTGCCTGAGCAGTCCACGACCCGTTTCTTGATGTAGTTGCCTTCCGTGTCGGAATAAAGCGCGTAGATCCAGACAACCGTTTCATCCGGCTTTTGGTCCTTAAAGTGCGGCTGTCTGTGGATCGTAAAGCTCAACATCCAATTCGAGTCGGTAACCGTGATGATCCCACCGGTATTGACCTTGCCATCATAAAGACTGCGCTTGGTCAGCCGTTCAAAATATGGCGCCAGCTTGCGGTTTTTGAGCGTTGCCGTGGCCGAGATGAACCAGGCACGGTCAGGAACGTTCTTGCAGAAGACATCGGGGTGACCAAAATCGGCATCCTGATAGGAAAGATTCTCCCACAGCTTCCAACTAGGCCCTAAGCTGTGCGTAATCGGTGCAGGCGTGTTCTGATCGCCATAAGTTGAACTCTCGGTAATTGAGCCATTGGTAACAAAGACATAATCGTTGTCGGTCAAGACGATTTCTTCATCCTTGCCATCCTTGGTCAACAGAATCTTTTTGGCAATCTTCTTGTCATTGCTGGTATCAACCAAGACATTGTTGACCACGGTGTCGTATTGAATGTCGACATTGTGATCCTGCAGATATGCCAAGACTGGCTTAGTCATTGACTCATACTGGTTGTATTTATTGAATTTCAGGGCACTCAGCGTTGGCAGACCATCAATATGGTGAATATAGCGCATGCAGTAGCGCCGCATTTCAATCAAGGAGTGCCACTTTTCAAAGGCAAACATGGTTGACCAGTACAGCCAGAAATTGGTGTCGAAGAATTCATCTGGGAACCAGTCGCCAATCGTTTTGCCCTCTAACTCATCTTCTGAGGTCAAAACCAGCTTAACGATATATTTTGAAAACTTCTCAACGCCATACTTGCCATCACTAGGTACCCGATCGCCGCGATTATGAATCAGGCGGCAGTTTGAAGAGTTGGGATCATCCTTGTCCAGCCAGTAGTATTCATCCAGATAAGAAGCGCCTGGAATCTCCAGTGAAGGAATTGAGCGGTACATATCCCAAAGACATTCAAAGTGGTTTTCCATTTCACGGCCACCCCGAATGACATACCCAACGCCAGGACGCTTCTCGCCATCCAGTGAGCCACCCGCAACCGGCAGTTCTTCTAAGATATGAATGTTTTCGCCAGGCATCTGAGCATCACGAACCATGAAGACGGCCGCTGCCAAACCAGCCAGCCCGCCCCCAATAATATAGGCGTGTTTCTGTTCGATTCCCTCAGGCTTGCGAGGACGTGCAAATGCTTCATAATTACCGTTGGAATAATACATAAAAACCCCTCCAGTGTAAAATAATCCTTGCGAAAGCGATAACATCAGTTTATACGTTTAGTATAACGCTTACAAAATATTGGAACAAGTTCAGATTGCCGATCTGTCTATTGATGAATCAGATTAACTAAAATGTGCAGAAATCGTCCTAAAAAGCAGCCCAGACTTCATTATTGCTAATGAATAATTGCGTTTTTCTGTTTTAGAGCAAAAAAGCACAGAACGGCGGTAAAATTCCGCAATTCTGTGCTTTCAGGTTTTAGCCCTTAAACTAATTAATGAATAAATTCTGCAATAGCCCCAAAAACAATCCCTGCTTTTGAACAACTGTATTAGGTGTCCATCAGGTGTCCCAACTTTTCAATTTAGAGTGATTACTAAAACCCCAAAACCTATCATATCAAGGCTTTGGGGTTTCTAGTCAGTTATAGATGTTTCTGAAAAAGGAGAGTACAGGATATAATACCCTAGATATATCAGCATTTCAAGCCACGTTGTGTGCCGTTTGTGTGCTAATGTTTTCGCTATAATGAATTGAAAACTTTCCTATCACATTAGTTCCCACATTACAGAACAATCGACGCCCAAAATGAAAAGAGTTAATTGCTAATCCAGTTTCAACAATGCAGTGTTGGGATCGAGAGGGTCGCATCAAGGCTTATCGAAATGCTGCCAATTGGCGTTACTACACTTTTTGTTTTAGATCCACTCTCGCAATGGTCCTCGTAAGGATACCACCGCTCGAGGTGGTGAATGATATGCTATTTCAGCGGTGGCGTTTGCTATCGCTGTTTTTATTATACGCAAAAACAGCCGACCATTGCAAAATATGCAAAAGTCGGCTGTTAGTTTACTATTAATACCCATTGTAAGTGATACCCGTCAAATCAACGTTTAAGTCTTGCTGACCACCATAGTCAGAGTACTGCCAGATAGCGGTGTTACTCAGTCCTGGGAAAGCATTGTAGTTTGGCCATACGGATAAGCCAGATTGATAGCCAGCAACCCAAAGTGAGTTTGGAAATTCAGCTAGGACCCGGTTAACGTCAACATGAGCCATCAGGTACGGTTTGTAAGAGTACAGCATTGGCGTAAAGCCAGCCTGCTTAATCATCCGCATGCCTAAGAGAATGTTATCCGTGTTGGCCTCAACATTACCAGAAGCACCAGCCTCATAGTCTAGAGCAACAATTGACCCATACGGTGTCTGAATCTTACGTAAGAAATAGTTCAACATTTGTTGGGTCTGGTATTGGTTAGAACCGGTTTGGTCCCAAATGTACTGGTGCATACGCCAACCACGGGCCTTACTCTGTTGGATATGACTAGTGTAAGTGGACTGGTCATAGATATAACCATTCTCACTACCACCCATTTGAGTAATAGCAAACTCATCCTTACCGGTGTTGTTATACAGTGATGGCTGGTACTTAGAGTAATCACCACCATAAGAACGAGCATAATGTACTGTCTTACGGCTCAATACTCCGTTCTTATCAGCGTGGTAAGTAATTCCGTTGACGTTAACATCAGTATTGGTGACTAGTGCCCCATCAGAGCCAAAGTAGTACTGGTGACCCCAGTTTGAGTACAATTTATTAGTGTAGAGAGCGCCATCAGAGCCAAAGTAATAGGTATGCCCCCAGTTATTGTAGAACTGATTAGTATACCTAGCACCATCTTTACCGAAGTAATAAGTGTGTCCCCAATTCTTATAGAAGTAATTGCTCTCTTGTTCACCATTGCCGTTGTAGTAATAGACTTTACCATTCTTATTCTCAAAATAGTTCTTTTGAAGAACACCTTGACCATTAAAATAATAAGTCTGACCATCAATCTTCACTGATTCATTGGTAGCTCGTTGCCCATTACTCTTGAAGTAATAGTCTTGGCCCCACTTATACAACCAGTCGTTCTTTAACTGATGACCATCTGGCGCTTTCCAAGTTACGTTGGAATCTGCCTTTACAATAGTGGATCCGCTCATGAAAAAAGCACCGGCAACAAGTGCCAGTGCTAAGTTTTTAGCTTTCTTGAATGATTTATTTTTCATTAGTATTATCCTTCTTGCTAGATTGGTTAGGAATAAAACTCTTGCCACTAAAAATCATCTTGTCTACATCAAGCTTGATTTGACTAGCATCTATGGTTGTATGAACTTCACCGTTGCCTTCCACAAATCCACACAATCCAAGAATAGTTAGAAGTGTATTAATAATAGCTGCTACTTGGTCCCAATGTCCGTACGAAAATCCAAAGGCCATCATGACCTGTTGAATAAGTACAATTAACAGCGTAATAAAAGACGCTACAACCGTTTTATTGATTGTACCGTCTGCATTTAGAAACTTCTTTTTAAGCATTTGCTTTAATTTCATTTGTGATTACCTCTTTCTAAGTTCGTAATTCGACGTTCATGATCTTTTAACTGTTCATCGTGTCGAATAAACTTCTTGTCTCCCTCTTGCAGGCGTTCATTGGCTCTTTCATATTGACGATTAGAGACTTCCATATTCCTATTGAGTTTGCTTAATTCATCATAAATTGGACCAAGGATATTATACTCAATATTATCAATGGCAGTCTTTGAGCGTTTACCTAACCAACGAAAGCCGGCGATAATAAAGCCGATGATTGTTAGAATTGCCACCCAGTCTTCTAACGAATATCCCCAAAAATAGTGAACGGTTACCCAGTGCATCTCCTCACCTCCTACACTAATTAATTAGTAATATTAGAAGCAGGTGTTGCACTCGTTTCTTTTGAAGCACTAGTTGGTGTACTATCCGGCGTGGTAGTTGAAGAGCTTGCAGGAGTTGAAGCAGGATCAGCAGAGCTTGCTGGCGTATCTGATTTAGCTGGTTGATCGTCACTACTATCACTCTTAGCTGGCTCGTCCGATTTAGGGGTGTCAGGCTTAACGCTCTGCGAGGCTTTAACCTTCTTGGATAAGTCACCTACTGTCGCCACCAATTTAGTAACTTGAGTTTGAAGTTCCGCCACAGTTGTTGAATCTTGCAAAGCTTTTAACGCCGTGCTATTGTCTTGCACATTCTGCCGTAGTTCGTTATATGACTCGATTGTCACATACTTACTTGGGTCTGCATCCTTGCCAGGTTGCCCTTGAGCAACAACACCGGTATCAGTATTGCCGATCATCCAGTGCTTAGTAGTTGGGTCAATGCTTGGAGTGATTCCGTTAGTGCCATCAAGCCCTTTGATGCCTATGCCAGGCTTACCTTGCTCACCTTGTTCACCCTGCTGTCCTTGTGGGATTTGCAGGTTTAGGGTATATGAGTTCGGGTCATTTTGGCTTGGTACCAGACTGGCTGATGGTTGCTGGTTACTAGCAATTTCAGTAACACTGCCCATCACAAGCGTTGGGGTTTTACCAGGATCACCTTGTGCCCCTTTCTTTAGTGCTCCAACCTTTTGCAGTAGTTCTGCATATACAGCTTGCAAGGTCTTGGAAGAAACATTGTCGATGTCCGTCACTTGCATAGTGTTTTCATCAATTGTGAAGAAGGCAAACGATTCTGATGGATAGACGGCATTCTTCTGGCTGCCGTTATCCATTGCCCACAGTTCAACGGCATATGTACCAGGTGTAAGGGTACTAATGTCAGAAGTCTTTAAAATCACGTTCTTATCGCTGACGTATCCTGGCGCACTTGCCACGTAGTCTTCAGCCTTGTCACTTGAAGCACTGGCAATCTTAAAAGTGAGAGTTTTGTTGGTGAAGTCAGGAACCTGGTCATCATCAGTGACCTCAAAAGTCATGATGGCGTCGGTATCGCCAAACTTCCAATTGTCCCACTTGTCATTAATGATTAGTTTTCGCATAAGCTACTCCTTTCTGGCAAAATAAAAACGCCCTGTAGGACGTTTTTATTTATTACCATACACACCACCAGCCAAGCTGAATGAACTCGGGGTCGGATTTGTTCTGGTCGTAAGCCGTTCCTTGATGATCCATTGAAATCTTTCCAGAATCACCAGTTAGATAGTGGAAGTACAGAATATTACCAGCGTTAGGTGCTACGAGTAACGGCTGGGCGTGTTGACCACCATTCATAGCAGCTGGATCGACATTAATGACTTCCTTAGTTTCGTAAGGCTTCATTGGTGGGAAGTCAAACGTTCCTTCAAGGAAGCAGTAACCTACGTGCTTATTAAACTTAATTAGTTTGCACTGAACATCTCCGTGGGCTTTGGTACCATTGACACCCCACGCATTATACTGAACGATTCTACCCTGCTCACTATCTTGTAAACTAGATTTAAGAGCGTTGACTTGTGAACCAATAGAACTGTTGATCTTTTGCATGGCTCCACCGGTTAAGTTGTCCATTGATACGGTACCCTTAAAGGTATTTTGGCCAGTAAAGGTGTTGTTACCGCCCAGTGTAGGCACCTGATTAGTCTGAATTGCTTGTAGCACAGCATTCAAAGACTCACGGGCAATCTGAGCAGCATTGGTGGTTCCATCCAACATTCCAGAAATATCTTTGGTGAAGGTAGCTACCTTTTGCTCAATCGCTGCCATTTGACTATCAACATTACCGTTGTAGATTTGTGAGTCACCCTGAGTTAGATAGCCAACCCCTTGAATGACTGAGAGCATAACATTAACAGTGGAAACGTTTCCGCTATCGTTGTCTTTAACCCGGAAGTAGGCTCGATCATAGTCGCCCACCTTTTGGTAGAAGACGCTTGGAATGGTGAAATCAAACCAGCCCATTGACGGGTTTACAATAGTAGCTGTGTTGCCACTGATCTTAGTCTTACCAGCACTATCCACCCCTACTAAATCAATGGTTTTATTGCTGATGTCTTCTGGCAAACCGTTCTGGCCGACCATTGCAAACTTTACAACTCGGCCATTCTCCCCTTGGTGGCCGTTCATTTCGTCAATCCGTACCACCCGATCAGCAGACATAGTTAAGTCCAGAACTACCCGACCGTTGCGATAGGTTTCTGCTACTGACATTTTGTCACTCTCCCTTCAAGATTTGATTAATATACCCGATTAATTTGTTGATTACAGTTTCGATTGCTTGCCAGTTCTGGTTAATTACACTGGTATAGTCACTATTTAGTACTAAGTTTTCTGGCCGGCTTAGGCTGATTGCAGCTGTCTTATCACCGGTCTTAGGATCTAAAATCCAGTGAGAATTGCAGACTTGGATAAAGTCGTTGACCATTTCATTTAGCTCCAAAAAAGTCTGAATAACATAGCTCCTAAGCGATCTAGATGGCGCATTCCCTGGTGATACTAGCGGTGCTTGAACCTCTGTTTTATCCGACCCCACCAGCGATACCAACAACTTATAAAGTTCGTTAAGTTTGGCCATCACTTTATCCGTCCCGTTGCTCACATTAGTGCCAATGCCAAAGATGTCAGTTAAGTTGTCCAGCTTAATTTCATCAACCGTTTTTACGGTTGGCTCTGGCGTGGGTTGCGATTGTGGCTCTGGAGCAGGAGTTGGGCTAGGCGTAGGACTATTGCCCCGTGTCTTGATAATGTAATCAGCTAGGCGTTGAGCCATCTTTTGCTGAGTGTCATTAGTCGGGTGTAGTTCCCCATCACCACAAAGTTCGTGCCGGTTCTGGGGAGTGATGATTGGATTATCTCGCCAGTCGTAGTAGTGGTAGCCATTATCAGTAGCAAAGTTCTTTAAGGTATCACAAACTTGGTTTTGAGAGATTCCCAAAGCATTCTTGCTGTCAAGATCAGTTGCTCCGTTGATAAAAGATTCAGTTGGCAATTCTACCAGCACGTAAGGGCTAGTACCTGTCATACCTAAATCGGACGCAAAGACATTTAACCCGGCTTGCAGTGCCTCTAGGCTTTCGTGATTAAGGCCCCAGTCATTAGTCCCATAGCCCAACAAGATATAGTCATACTGAGATAGGTCAATGCCTGGCAACAGTGAAACCATTGAATCAGTACCATCATTAACCGACGTTCCGCTCTTAGCCTCATTGTCAACATCAGTACCGATTAGCTGGCCGATCTTGTCCGGTATCGTTGGATCAGCTCGGGGGTGTGCAGCGTCATAGCCGGTTATTCCGTACATGATGGAATCTCCTAAGCATAGTAGCTTAGCCATTTAGACCACCTTCTTATTGGTTATTGTCTTGTTGAGTAGTTGTTTGAGCTTCCTTAACAGCAGTATCAGCAGCTAGTTTCTTCCGAGCGATGGTTATCATGTCGCTCATTGCAGCCTGCATAAAGTTCTTGCCTTCTGGTAAGTCGGTTTGCTTAACCCGAATCGAAGCATTGACGAACTCCCTATCACCGTTGATGGCGCCGTAAAGTCCCACTTGTGCAGAAGTTACTTGGCCGTTGTCAAAGTTGTAGCTGAATTGATTTACTTGTAGTTCATTCATGATTATTTCCTCCTAAAATTTGAAATCAGTGCATTAAAAAAGACCCGCAACTTACTTGTTGTCCGGGTCTGTTTTAGTATCTGGGGTAACGTCTTTTGGTTCTTGCTTATCTTCCTTGGGGAGCTTGGCTTTTAAGTCATCGAGTTGCTTTTGTAGTTCCTGCGCCTTGCCTAAGTAGTACTCGGCTTGAGCCTTAAAGCTGGCCCGGTCGATCTCGGCATTAGAAAGCCGTGCGGCAAGTTCTTTGGCAGTTTGAATCGTTAATTGGTTATTATCCATTGTTCTTCTCCTTTAATTGTTTGATCTGTTTATTAAGTTCTTGAACGGCACCCATGAGGTAACCGACAATATCTCCATCGTCACGCCCTTGACGATTTTCTGAAATGAATTCATCAGGCGTATAATATTGAGCTACATCATGTACATCATCAATAATGACAGACGCATGACGCTTAGTTTTGCCTTTCGCAACATCGGACTTAAATTGATAGGTTCTAACATCAGCAGAAGCAATCTTGTCAAGAGCTACTTTCGTATCAAGCGGTTCAATGCGAGTCTTTGTGCTAAGTAATGAGGTTTGACTTAATCCCATGCAGGTAAGCCAGCCCGTCATCTCACCCCAGCCTTTAATATGAATTCCGACATCATAATTATTGCTATTACTATCAGAAGCATTATTGATAGTAATGCTATTGTCAGCTAATGTTGCTTGAGTATTGCCGGTTTTAAGGCTAATTTGATCTCCTGTTAATAAGCCTGTCTTCCCATTGAGACTGTACCAATTAACATCCGCTTGAAGCGAACCGCTATTTCGACCTGTTGAACCACCGTATATCCAAATCCGGTCATTATCAATTGCTACTCCAGAAGTTGTCCCGTCTTTATGATAAGTATTCATTAACGAGTAATTTGGCGCAGCGTAAAAGCCTGAGTACTGATAAGCATTAGGATTGTTTCCCCATGATTTGGAAGCTAATCGGATAGTATTATCATGCATCGTAAGGATAGATCCCTGTTGATCTGCTGAATGAATTTCAATCCCGCCTTGATATTGCAAGTTAATCGTGCTCTTAATCTTATCTTGATCATATTGAGCAATACTAGCACCAATAGAAGCCTTTGATCCGTTACCATAGAACGTCAGCTTATCAGCATCAAGTTCTGAAATAGCCGCACTTGGAATAAAGGCCCGACCAGAAAAGACAACCGAATCAGCGTCAAGATAGAGCTTATTTGACTGAATCAATGTCCTACCAGCGTCCATGTTAATCTGGCTCATCAGCTGTCCTTTGACCACCCGCAGGTTAATATCGTCTTGTAACTGACTAATTTCGCTATAGGTAGCGCCCTCTTCCCAGCCAGTCCAGCAGTTCCCGTACCAGCGACGGTATTTGTGTTGGTTACCATTGTCTTGATAAACATCTTGCCTAATTCGGTCGTTACCATTACCAGTTACGTCAACATAAACCCATCCAGCAATCGGGCTGTTAGCTAGGCTACGAACGAAGTAATGCCCGTTTGTCTTCATATTGTTAATGTCAGCCCAGTCTAGGGTTTGCATATCAACAGCCCGTTTTAAATTGTCAAAGTCGGCTGTTCCGACCTTAGATTGCATAACATTAGACAGCTGAGTAAACTTTGAATTCGTGTTGTCCTTAAAGTTAGTAACGTTTGACTGCAACCCATCAAGCGAGGCGGTAATTGATTGTAGTTGAGTTACAGTGGCGTTATCACTAGGTGCTGGAGAGTATCCTTTGTCAATCGCTCCTTTAGCAATCTTAAAGTTAGCAAAATCAACCCAGTCACATTGCGCTAACTGAGGAGATTTAAAATAGAAAGTTTCACCGTTACCCCTGTCTAATGAATTATTTGTATGTTTTACAACACTGATATGAGTTAATTCATTAGCCCGCAATGACATACTAACGCCGGTGTCTGTAAAGTAACCATGTAATGAATCGCCCCCAGCAATACTTAGCATTGTACCATCCAAATTATTAATGTTTTTTGGCACACGCACATCAAAACTGATTACATAGTCGGTATTCGGCTCAAAATTCTCAAGGTTAAGTAAATATTTTGCTACCCACCAATTCGTAGTCTTACGAATATTGTTAAACCGAACTCCTCGCACGCCATTAATATTAATTTCAGTCAAATTGGTAGCACCATTGCCTGGATCACATTGCCAGTTAGTAACCCCTTGGTTCGTCTTTTCAGCAAGATTGATCCCAGAACTAGCCTTATACTTACCTTCCAGATTCGTGATGCTTTCAGTGATCGTCTTACCTTTCTGGTCAATCAAGGATTGCACGGTCGATTGAGTAGCGTAGCCTTTGCCATCAACAATTGAGTTGACAGTAGTACTGTCGACTTTAGACTTGATCTCATTAGCTAGCATATTTAGTCGGGCACTATTTTGTGTAGCCGTCAGCTTAATGTTATCAACTACAGTCTGGTCAGCTTTCAAGCTGATTTTTTTATCCGTTTCATCAATTGCGGTTGAGTTCTTTTCAATAGCAGTGATCGTATCAGTTTTGTCCTTTTGATACTCGGTTGACGATACCTTCTGGCTGATTTGATCTGCCATTACCTTTTGCTCAGCACTAACTTTGCTAACCGTTCCTTTGACATTGTCAACTTCGGATTTGTCAGCTTTCCGCAGCAATATGTCCTTAGTCTGCTGTTGCTCGGTACTTAGTGTTGTCTGCTTAGATTGTAAGTCTCCTGTAATGCCAGAATACTTACTGTCTAAACCACTAAGGGTAACATTCAAGCTTGCTAACTGATCACCTTGACCAGTCAGTGTTTCATGCAAGCCCTTAGCGTCAAGTTTGATAGTATTGATGTCTTTTTCAGCATTAGCAAAGGTACCAGTTAAACCATCAACCTTTTGGCTGACTTTGCTAAGATTTCCTTTTGTGTCAGCAAGCTCACTAGCATGTTCGGTTGCTGTTTGTTCAACCTTACTAATTCGCCCATCTTGATCAGCAAAGGTTTGCTCGTACTTTTCAGCCGTCAGTTGAAGCTTTGCCACCTGCGATTTGGCATTCTCTAACTCAGCAGAAGCCTGACTAGCGCTAGTTTGCAAGAAAGCGATGTTGCCCTGATTATCCTTGATATTCTCACGTAAACCATCCGTATCGACTTGCAACTGATTAACTTTACCATCAACAGAAACGTAATCAGCTTCAAATTGGCCCTGCTTCTGCTTAATAACGGTAATGTCGTGTCCTTGCTCAGCCGCACTCTTTGCATACGTATCAAGATCGGTACTTACCTTTGCTAGGTTATTCTTAACCTGATCAACTTCGCTTTGGGCTTTTGCAACATCAGCTTGAGCAGACTTAACGGCTTTCTCATTGGCTGCCTTAGCGGTATTGATTGCCGTTTGCATATCAGCAACGCCTTGCCGAATAGCCGCTGCTTCACTTGCCGCGTTCGCCTTAGTTTGCTGGATTTCTGCTACCGCACTATCGGCCGCTGCTTTTGCTTCGCTAATTGCTTGGCTCTGTGCAACAATTGCATCACTGTTGGCCTTACTTGCTGCAACTGCCGACTCAGCAAATTTAACAGCGCTATCAGCTTGTTGTCGGGCTTTTTCAAGTCCTGGTAATTGATTTTTTATTTCATCTGCAACCGTATGGTCTAGCAGCTCACTAACCTCAGCTTGCTGTTTGGGCTTTAATAAAGCCCACATTCGTTCTGCATCTGGTCGACGAAAGATAATTCCTTTAGGTGAGATAACCGTATTAAAGTCATTTCCCATTGTAGAATAACCAAATCCTTTACCACCACCAAGCACCGTATCTTGGCCAATGCCAACCCAACCTTTGCTATCAGTATTTACGTCAACATTGGTGTAGGTGTTCCGTTCTTTACGAGTGATTGGTTGTTGACTAAGCTTCCCGGTTAAGTCAACATCTGAGCCATTGATATAACCATCAGCATCCCCAACCGTTATTGAATCATCACCATCTTGATCAACCATTTTGTAAAAGCTAGTATTTTTAAGATCGTCTTTATTTAAGCTATTAAATCCTTTAGCGGTGTTAACTAATCCAACATAGTACCCACCTTGACGTAAATTAGAATAGATACTTTGAATTTCATTAATATTACCTACATCTTCAACGTTTATAAACACATAACTTCCTTCAACGAATCCCTGACTATTAAGATTTTGCAGAAGGTTTAGGACATCACTTGCTCCTGAGTAATTAACTAGAGCATGAATTTTAGCATTAGCCCTTTCGGCTAGCCCAACCAACTTTTCAGTATCAATCTGATTAGCTTTAATTAGTACGATTGAATTCTTATCAAGGTTATTACTATTGTTTATCGTTAGTATCTTGATTGGTACTTGGTTTTTCAATATTTTCTCCAAATGTTCTCACCTCCTGTCTCGTCCAAGTTTGCTTTGTCCATCCTTGGTTGATTATCTGTGTAGGACGATTAGCAGCGTTATTAAATGATTGTTCATAATCAAGAATGGATTTTTCAACACTATTCAAAATAATTGTAGTGTTATTTGAGGACCTTCTATGTGAATACCAAGTAAAGCTAACGATTGGTAACTTAGACTTATAGTTACGTTGTTTAATTTCAAAATGAACAATGTCGCCAGGAATAGGTCTTTCATTATTCATCATGGTACAAGTAATAGACATATCTGGGTTAGGACGAAGTTGTTTCATCCCATAATCCTTCATTTGATTTTTGTCTTGAATAGAATCATTAGTAATATCATCAGGATCAAAAAACAATCCCCAACGATCAATGCTTTCTTGATCTTTCACAATAAAAGGTTGGAAATAGTATTGAGTTGTATCAGTTTCGGTAGTTGTAGTTGCGTCAGTACCATCGGCCCCACCAGAAGCACCTTGAGAAACTATTGCAGCCATTTGATCATTACGAGCAAACCAAGATGGTGGATAGTAACTAACTGGTTCAATTTTGCAAACCTCACCCGGTTGTGGTTCATAAATCATAGTATTAGCATCAAGCATTAAGCAGATATGATGAGTTCCACCATGGGGACCATAAAACCCAACATCCCCTGTCTGTGGGGTTGATACTTGATGAAAGCTAGGCTCCATTGCAACGGTTTGAGCAGGAACTCTAATCCCAAAGTCTTGGTAAACTTGGCTTACAAAAGATGAACAGTCCATTCCAGACCAAGGATTCCCGCCACGGGAACCACCAGCACCACCGTATACATAAGGAATACCTAAATACTTTTTCGCATCATTAATAACTGCTTGTGCTCCCTTACCCCCTGTAATCGCCCCATTGGGTAATCCTGTATCCGTTGTCGATGCATCTTGTTGCGTATAAGTGGCTCCCACACATCGTGCTTCATTAATAATTGAATTGGAATCAATATCAATTTGAATGTCGGAAACATTATTCAAGTAGTCTAGGCGGTGCCCACGGTCTTTGTAAAACTCATCATGAGAATAAATAGTGATATGCTTAGCTACTGGAAAAATAACTGCATCAGTCCAAGTTGCAGTTATTTTAGAAATCCCTGACTTAAGCGAAACGTTATCAAGCGCTACTGGTTGGGGATTAAATTGACCTTTGACTTCCCAAGTGAAATTTAGCCAGTTATTACCATTTACATTGTTAGCATCACCAATGTAGTACTTCATTATTTGATCAGGACCAATTGGCGTTAAGCTAGTACTATCATCGGAACTTTCAGAATTATCATTCTCCGGTGTTTGATTAGGTACATTATCAGAAGCTTTATGCACTGCATCTCCCCAATCTGTATTACTATCAACACTCTTTGATCGAGATAATTCAGTATAGATTTGGGAACAAGTAACTTGAATTGCTGATGATCCTTGACTAGGGGCATCGCTGACTTGCTTGATCACAAAAATCTCGCCATGATCATATACTAAAGATTGATTGGTTAACATACTATATGCTTCTGATCCATCATCATATGCCGTGAACGTTAAGGTATAATCACCGTTAACTGTGTATGTCCATTCCACTTGGTCAAATAGGACTGCCTTTAGTGCGGCTCGCTTACCATGAACGTCCTCAATGATTAACTTATCGTCATTCATAAAGATCACCAGCTCAATACAAATAAATAAACGGAAAGCTAAATGTTATATCAACACTTGAGCATTCCGTTATTTGAAAGTTATTATTACCACGTTCAAGAGTAATTGTGCCAAAATCAGTATCATTATTGATGTTATTATCTCCTACATAACAATTAACACCATCATAAGTAATTGTCCCTGATTGAGACTTAGTAATTTCTAATGACGAATTATTTGTAGTGTTTGTTAATTTACACTTATTACCTGAAAATCTTATCATAATTTTCATATCATGATGTTGATAATAGGGGTCAATAGCAACATCACTCGGATTATAAACCGTAAAATTCATTGAGGTAAAGTGATAGTCCCCAGGGTTATTTTCCAAATAATTCATTCCATATCCAATACCATCTCCGTTAAAGTTTTTCTCAGTATCAGATCGAAAAAGACTAAACCAATATCCAGACGGATTTTCAAAAGGAATTGTAAAAGTAGCGACATTTGCTCCAGGACTAATTGGAGCAATATCAACTGTCATCGGATAGGCAAAGTATACTTTGGCCATATTAATAGAATGACGAATTCTTATAAGTTGCCGACTACCAAAAAGCAGATTATAAAATTTACACTTGGCCAGCTGTAAGTCTTCATAATCCATAAAATCTAACGCGAACTTTTCATTCATTGTTCGTTTGTCATAAGCCTCCGATATAAACTGCTGACCATCGACTACAGCCAATTGTTGATAATTATTAACTACTTGCGGACTAGAACCCGAATCGTCCATTCCTAGATATGATAATCCGGTGATTTTATCAGTTAGTTTAATTTCAGGTTGATTTCCAACTTTAACATAAATTTCTGGTTCGCTCACTAATTATCATCTCCTTAAAACGAATTTAATTTCATTGATAATCTTTGTGCTTGTAAAATATCTTGACGCTTAGGATCAAATTTACCTTGGTTGTGAATTGCAGCAACTTGTTGGGTTCCTAAATTAATTAACAATTGGATGTCCTTATGAAGTTGATCTAATTTCGATTCTAACGACATGAAATCATTTTTACTAATAGGTTGATCATCTCGTGTTGCCTGAGTGCTTGGCTCTTCTCCTTTAAAACGAGCAACAACTTCACCTAATAATTGGTAGGCACGTGATCGTTTATTAATATCAGTCGGAATAACATATTCTGGTTTGTTTTGTTCAGCAATTCGTATAAATTGTTCAGTATCAATCCGACCACCATTAGCATAACCATGTGGTGTCCATCCCCGACGCACCCCAATAGGTGCTAAATCTGAACGCCAAGTTCTATCCGCTAAAACAGCAGCAATTTGGTCAACAGCCGAATGAATATTACTATAGCGACCGCCCATCGCTCTGACAGCTGATCTCCACGTTGAAAGTTTGAATTGAAACATACCGATTGGACGCCCAGTTCCATCATGATCATCAATTCCACCACCTTGAGCAGAGTTAACATTAGACTCATCCCACGCTTGCCAGTACAGTCTCGCAATATCACTAGCCGATAGATGTTTGCCCATTGATGCAGCAGCAAGTTCAGCAGCTTTTTGAAAGGCTTCTTTCGACATTGTCCCAGCAGGACTATTGGCACTAGCTAGTTCAGAAAACTGCTTTTTAATCCACGCTCCCATTTGCTTAGCGATGTACATTGGCACATGTACAACCAGGTCTTGGGCAAACTTCACCGGCGTCTTAATGTTGACGAACTTCTTAAAGACATCCTCCACAAACTGAATCGGGTGGGCCAAGATCTTGTCCACGTCTTCGAGAATATCCTTGCCCTTTTCGATGATCCCGCTAAAGAAAGAACCAATCCCGTCAGCATAACGGGGCATTTGGCCTAGTAGTTGGGCAAGTAAGAACGACCGTTCACCATCAAGCACAGAGGTACCCTTTGGCAGCGGCACGATCATATCCCGCACGGCGGGAAACATCCCTACCTGGCCATTAGGCAGGCGGTACATCTCCCGATAGTGCCCAGTTTTGCCGTCATTAACCATCGCTAGGCCGCCAGGATGGGTATCACCCGTTCCCGTTGCATAGCTGGGCATTGGCACTTGCCAGGAACCGCCAATTTTGGAAGCTCCTAACTTATCAAGCACCCAGTTAATCCCTTTTTGCAGGTCAGCCAGCATATCGTTAAACGGCTTAATAATGCCACGGACCAAATCAACAAAATGGGTATGAATGGCTTTCTTAGCATTGGCAACCGTGTCACCAATGCTGCCCATCTTATCCCGCCAAGCTTTGACCATATCGCCCAATCGGCCACCGGTCATATCGTTCAGTTTGTTATACATACCTTTGAACAGCCGTTGATGAAACTTATTCATGTCATTCGCCGTTCTGCGGGTATCATCCGCCAAACGACCCCAATGACCACTAACTAAGTCTCGCCAAGTTTGTGTCTGGTCTTCAATAACCTTATAACCAGCCTTGAACGTTTGCTTATGTTTCCGGAACATGCTCGACGCAGTCTTGGTGGTTTCTTGATTCATCCAGTTCCACATCTTAGCAACATCCTTAGAACTGCGGTTACCCCAACGTGCTAAATGGTTCCAACCATTGCGAGTGTCACGGCTAGCACGATCCCACATATTCTTGGAAGCACGACTAACGTTGCGACTCATCGTCTGCCAAGTTCGTTGACTATCACGTAAGTCGCGTTGACGCTCCCTCTGCTGTTTCTTGACAAACTTTTGGTGATTTTTGCCAATAGAATTGAAGGTGTTGCTAAACCAATGACCAACCTTCTTCATACCAGTTTGAGCTGACTTAGCTAAGCCGTTAATAAAACTGCGGAACTTTTTACTGTGTTTATAAAGAAGAGTGAAACCAACAACCACAGCTTCAATTGCAATAACCCATGGATTAAAACCGGCGGTGGCAACCTTAACAGCGACGCCCAGACCCTTGATGCTACTGGTGATCATTCGTAATTTGGCAAAATTTTTAACGATATCTACCGTCACTAATACTCCTTGCATCACTTTAAGTGCACCAGCAACACCTAAAATAGCACCACCAAAGACAGCAACCGTTTTTTGGTGCTTAGCAAGGTAGCCGATAAACTTAGCAGCATCAACCGCTGCTTCGGCCATATACTTAGCTAACATCTGCAAACCACGTTGAGTGTCCTTGTTGTTGAGGGCCGTATTTAGTTCATTCAGACCTGTTGCTGATACCTTAAGCAATGGTTTTGCCAACTTAGCTTGTGTTGAAGTCCACTGCTGTTGGAGCCGATGCATTGCCCCGCCAGAAGTTTGGCCAAACGCTTTCGCATTCTTATCATAGTCTTCTGAAGCCTTTGCTAAAATCTGGTTGAACTGGTCACTCGTCATCTTTCCTGAAGAGACAAGATTCTTAAAAGCATCTTGTGACATTCCTGATGCTTTCGACATAGCAGTCGTTAAACCTGGAGCCTGCTTTTCTAAGCGTCCCAGGGATTGCGATGTGACCTTACCTGAACTTTCAATACGAGACAAGCCACCAGCAAAAGCATTAGCTTGCTGATCAGACAATTTTAGTTGGTCTGATAAACTGGCAACACCCTTTGTTAGTATCATCGTTTGGTCAACAGAATGTGTCATGCCATAAAAGCGTGACTGCAACGAGTTTACAGTTTGTGCTGTTAAATTAGTATTGGTTTTGAGGTCAGTAACCTGGTCCGATAATAGTTTAACTTCCTTAGCACTAAGGCCGATATTGGTCCAGCGTGCTTGCAAAGCTGAACCTGCCTTAGCAGCGGCCATACCATTAGTGATAATGCCCTTCAGACCACCCACCATTGATGAAAAGCCCTGTTGGAGCCAGCCACCCATAATATTGGCTTTTAAGGCACTTCCGAAATTCAGAGCACCTTGTTTAGCTCTCTCCTCAGCCTTTTCGACATTAAGAATATCGTTCCTAATGAATTGCCAACCTGGATGCCGTTTGGCTTTCAAGGCCTCATTAAGCTCTTTAGCTCTGGCATTAGTCCTGCCAATAGCTTCACCAGTTTGGTTCAACTGTATTTGTTGCTTTTTGTAAGCATCACTAGCTTTACCAGAGGAGTGTTCAATCTGCGTAAGCATAAACTGTTGCTTCTTTTGCTGAGATTTCAGAGAAGTAAGAGCCGTTTCTAATGACTTCAGTTCTTCACGATCGGCTTTGGCACTTTCACCTTGCGCCCTCAAACTAGCAACATATGATTTAGCAACATCGTTGTTTAGTCGATATTGCCGTTGCATTTCGGCTAATCCTGATATGCAATATGCTGAACTATTTTTAGCTTTGCTTAACTGATTTTCATAACCAGAGAGCTGCTTATTCGCCTGACTGATCTGTTTTTCTAGATTTAACCATTGACTGCGTTGCTTAGCATTTTCCTGGTTTAATCCAGTTTGCTGGCTCCGCAACTCAGCAATCTTCGCCTTCTGAATCTCCATTACTTGGCTAAGACCGTTAATCCTTGTCTTAAGTGCTTCGGAGTATTGTCCGGAACTTTTCAGAACCTGTTCTTGTGCTCGCCAAGCACTACTAGCAGCACTGACAGCACTGCGAAAATCTCGCATAGAAGTAATCGCTGAAATAGTATCAATCGAGATCCGGGTGGCCATTTCATTTTGAACCTTCAAGTTTTGCACCTCCTTTCTGGCAAAATAAAAAGCCGACTATTTCAGAGTCGACTTAAACGATCTTCAATCATTTTTTGTAGGTCTTCTAATTGTTCTTTAGTAGCAATATCACGGATAAACTTTCTGGCATAACTGCCATATTGGTAGTGGCGCTGCTTAATGGGGTGCTTCTTTTTCCACTTCATGGATGCTTTTAATTGTGAAGGTGTAGTTTTCACGATTTCCAGATATCCTCCATCACTTCGTCAGGCGTAGGACGCCCTTCAACATGACAGAAAAAATCCTGTGTCTTATCCAGTAGTTTTTGATATTGCCATCCCATGAAACCATTAGCCTTAAACGGGCCACTACCCATTAACTCATGTGTATATGGTTTATCACTATTATTTAACAACAAAGTAACAGAGGGACCAGAAATATATTTCACCTGTTTTCCAGACATTTGTTGACCCGCTAATGCACCAACAAAACCCGCGCCAAAGCCACCAATTGCATTACCGATAATAGAGCCAATAATGGGGTGGCCTTTGTTTGTTGTGAATGTTTTTTCGTCCCACATATCGGTATTAATATCAGCATAGTTAAACAATCTAGAATTTTTCAGTGGAAACTCCTGGATAAAAACTTGCTTACGCGCATCGTCAAAGTACATTCCAAAGGCCACAAATGTTGCATTCCTTTTAAAATACTTCAATAAGGCTTTAGCATCTCCACGATTCATTATGGTCCCCTTCTTTCATAAGCAATTATATCACTTATTAAGAAGAAAAGCACTTTCAACTAAACATTTTTGCCATTTTCTTGTGGGCATCTGCTGCATTCATTGGCCGATCATCACGTGATTTAGCGCTTTGAATTTTCAGCAACTCCATATAATCCTGCTTATCTAAATCAGACGGCAATACCCCTGATTCAAACATCAATCGTTGGCGCATATAATTACGGTCTTCGATTTCCTGTTTGTAATCTTCTATTGTTCTTCGGAGTTCGCCGACTGATCTTTTGGGGCTGTTTTATTGGACTCTTCTTGATAAGCCTTTTCAGGGACCCCTTTAATCCGATTACATACATAACTTAGATAGGCCCCTAAAATAGCAAAGTCAGCGTGATCCTTGACAATTTCCAATTGCTTGTCAGACAACCCCAACACATCTTGAAGAAAACTCAATGCTTGCTTAGTAAAAGCACGTTCTTTTCTCAATTCGGCTAATCCGGCTTTAACTGCTTCACTGTCGTCTTGCTGTTCATTGTCAGATGCGTTTTGCGCCTCGTCCATATCTACATTGAGCGATAGCAAAGCAATCATCATTTCATCGGCCTTGTCCACGTTAGTTAGATTAGCCTTTACGTTAATTGGTCTCTTCAAGCCAATTTGTGTTGTTCTTAGTTTAACAACCATTAGATATCCTCCTCACTGCCGCCCTTACGTATTGTGTATTTCTGTGGCGACCGAAAAATATTAAACTGTTGGCGTATTTACGCCAGCCTGGTTCGTATTGGTAAACGAAGTAGCCCCAGAAGCTTGGATGTAGTTAGCCATTGGATTATCACCAGTATAGCCGCCAAATACTTCCTTCAGCATTGTTTCATAACTTACCCAGCTAGGTGCACCTGTGTTATACATCTTATAAGGCATCTGCGAACCATTCTTATTCAAAAATACATTATTCGGAATTGGCGACAACGCTTGGTAAGTAAACGTAGCATTGCTATCAGTTTCATTCTTATTGCTAGTTCCGTGGTTCCGCGTTGGGATAATAATTTCACCATTGGCAAAACAATCAAAAAACCAATTACCATCGAAGTCATGGCTGGCAATAAGCAAAGCTACGTGTGGCTTACTATTACTCAGAACTTCACCACCGTTAATGTTTTGATAACCGGTCATCTTCGCCCCATCCTCATAAGGAATATCCAACATCGTTAAGGCGACTTGCGGTGTTGGAACACCATAAGCTGAACGCTTAGCCTTGTTGTTAGCATACTGCTGCTGGCCTGCTTCTTCTAAGGCCGTAATGTTTGCAGTAGTAGCACCATCACCGTCACCGTCCCAAAGAGCAATCCCAGCCTTGCCGAGACCGCCCTTCTTCGGATCAGTGATTAAGGCACCCTGATTATCAGTAATACCGGCCATAACAAAGTCGATACCCTTCATGGATAAACCTGCCATTATTATTCACTCTCCTTTATTACTAAATCTTTTGCAAAGTAAAAGACCTTGTCCACTTGCTGTGTGTCAGGGTCTTTACTGTGATTTCTAGAGTTTTCGATTGTCCAGCCGTTTTGTACAAATAGCTGGGCAATTTTCATTTCTTCATTAAGTGTTTTCAGGGTTGATTTCAGCTTGTAGAAAATATGCACTTCCACGCCAATTGTCCACCCTTTAAATGTTCGGTTTGCATAGTAGGTTGGTTCATTTAACCACTCGCTGATTATGCAAATTGTTTCACTGGTTTTGAGCTCAACCCCTTGTGGAACCGATTCAAGAAAATATCGGTCAATCCAGGGAAAATGATTATCCATCAATTCTCTGGCCTGAGTCGTAGGCAGCTTCATGACTCGTCACCGAGCCTTTCATCATAGACCTTTTTCTGAGCGTCAAATACATCGTTAGCGGCTTCACGTCGGGCATTATCTACAAAATGAGTAGCTCTCATCTTGACTGTTCCATCGTTTAAAAAACGTGCGACATAAGCTTTCTTGCTAAAACCGACTGTCGCGTTACCGTTGTCTTCACCGTTAATGTCAGTATCTTGGCTCGTAACATTGTCCTGAAGATGACCATACTTAACATCCTTATGATTAGTTCGGGGTGTAGCTTCTCGCAATTTTTCAGCCAACACTTTTGCTCCGGCTGAGGTCATTGCTTTCTGAGTGTCGTGATCGGGAATTAATGTCTTCTCCGCCTTATTAACAAAAGCTTCAATTTGAATATCTAAATCATCCACGTCAAGCATCCCCCTTTGCCACATCTTTCAAAGTAAGAAGGTCATAACGATTCAGGGAATGACTTTCATCACGACTAATTGCCACGATGCGATATGTGGTCGATTGATCGCCGTCAAGTTGAGCCAACATTGACTTATCGACACGATATTGCGACCGGACAGCAACCACAATCGTATCTTCTAACTTAGTTCCCAATAGCGCATATTGCTGATTTTGCGAACGCTGATAGAAAGCACAATGCAACTGGCGTTTAGACACAAACTGCGCAGTAGATCCCTCGATGGTGTCTGTGTCAACCAGTTCAGACACTCCTAAATCAATTAGATGGTTGAGCCGACTGATTGCCATTTTCATCATCTTCACCTGCTTTCAATGCATACATTCCCCGCAACTGCCCAATAATACTATTCACCGTTAAATCAATCGGATATGCTTGTGTATCAGAAAGCGATAAACGGTATTGATAATACGTCGCCGCTAATGATTTCACAGCATTATCAAATAACGGTTGCACATCTTTTTGTCGATAGAAACTGTCATCACTACCAACTGCGCCTTTAACAAACTGATTGGCCGTGTCAAGGTAGCCTTGAATCAATTTGTCATCGGCAGTGCCGTCAAGGTATAAGACCTCTTTGACGTCATTTACTGAAACTACCAATCAGTTCACCTTCTTAATGAGCTGATCCGGCAGCTTCTGGTGTGGTAGCCGGCTGGTTAACGACAGTCTTAAATGAACCCACAGCCATTGCGCCAGTATCAGTTGCTTGCACATCAAAGCGATCAATAACCCGTACCTTGTAAGTGTTGGTTTCAAAACTACCAGCTCCAACATTGGTAGCCATCAATGCCATGTTCTGGCGGTCAAACAACGTGATCGCTTGCTTAAAGTCACCAAAGTACAGCGGGTGACTGCCACTAACATCTGGCAACCACTTGTCTGCAATCCGTACGACCGTCTTCCCATCAATCTGGTAAACATCTGGTTGAGATGGCATTGGTTGCAGCATGTAACGACCCTCAGCGTCCTTAACCTTCGACAGAACGTTGTAACCCGACTGGTTGGTAATAAAGATGGATGTTGCTTCAATTGCTGGATCAAGCGTGTTGTTAACCAAATCCTTAATGTCATCAAACTTGGAAATAGTTGGCTTCTTTGGTGCTGCTTCCATTACGTTCAAAATGGCTTTGTTACGAGTAACAGCGTCTTTCTTAGCAATTTGAGTAGTCAACCATGCCAACAGGTTTTCGGCCGTGTCATTGAGCAGGTTGTTGGTAAGAGTAAAAATAGCACCGTAATCAGCAATTAAGAACTTGATTAGATGCAGCTTGGCAACGTCAGCTCCAGGAATTTCAGTGCCTTCATCCATTTTAACCATTGGCTGAATATCAGCTTCATTTTCGTAAACCCGTGAACCTTTGCTAGTCGAAACACTTTCAACATTGACGTAGTTCTGCAGAGTTGCGAACTGTCGAACCAGCGAATGAATAGCAGTCTGGACGTCCACTGGAATGGTTAACCCCAGCCCGCCATTACCATCACTGCCCACCGTAGCGTCAGAAGTGATAGCGTCAAGATGACCACGAACCATGTTCTTGATGTCGTTAGCAAAACGATCACGAAGACTCTGTTCATCCTTGTTCAAAGGTTTCTTGTCCTTCTTATCCATATTAACTACTTCCATCGCCCGTGCTTCGTTAAGCTGATCCTTGATTGCATCACGTTGTGACTTAGCTTGATCACGTTGAGCCTTCAATTCTGCAAACTTCCCCTTGTCAAAGTTGTCGTCGATGACAGCAGTGTTTAACTTGGCATCCAAATCAGATACTTCTTGGCCTTTAGCGATCCAAGCATTGTTTAATTCATTGATTCCCATGATTTTCATCATCCTTTCCCATTAAAATAGCCAACTTCTGGTCTTTTAGACTAGGAGTTGGCTTTTCTGTTTTGTCTTTTGTCAGCTGTGTTTTATCAGTTTGCTTAGCCTTGTTAATTAGGTTAAGCAGCTTATTAACCGCAGCTTTGGGCACAACTGATGAGGCGGCGTTAACCACCTGTGGTGCTTTTTCGTCAACAAACAGAATTTGATCAGCAAAACCTTTATCGACAGCATCTTGTGCCGTCATCCAGGTTTCATCTGTCATCAGTTTGAGAATGGCGTTGCGATCCATTCCCGTCTTCTGTTCATAAGCGTTCACGATCGACTGATCGGTAGAGTTCATCATCTTCGCATCGTGTTCTAGGTCGTCAGCGTTACCCTGTGTAACTGTCCACGCTTTGTGGATCATCATTTGAGCAGTTGGCGATATATTAACCTGGTCGCCAGCCATTGCAATGATGCTGGCGGCACTGGCAGCTAAACCTTCCACATTCACAGTAACCTTACCGGGAAATGCTTTTAGGTTAGTGTAGATTTCTGACGCTGCAAATACATCGCCACCATTTGAAGCGATGTTGACTTCAAGGCTATCGTCAGCACCTTCAATCAATTTATTGACTTGTGCCGGCGTTACCGCTGGAATATCAAAGAAAGAGTAAAATGCACCAGTCGTGTCATCGACAATATCACCCTTGATCGGAATCTTCGTCATCGTCCTCACCTCCTTTCTCTGTATCATTACTATTCGGTACCACCTGAACCGCTTGAACCTGTGCTTGCGGTTTTTCCTTTTCAGGCAATTCTTCTGGCAAATAACCCGCCTGTTGCAGTAACCAGGTTGCTTGGTTAGCAGCCAACGTACCGTTCTTTTGCAGGTTCGATATATTCGTGACGTACGCATCACCCGTCGGATCAACAACTGGGCGCAAATCCATCTTGATATTGCCCGCTAACTTGTCGTTCAGTTCTCCAGTAATTGATCTGGCGAAACGGGAAAGCGACTGCAAGTAGTTAGCATTCATCATGTCGATAGACGATTGCTGGTCACCCTGGCCATTAATCACGCTGTCGCTGACACCGTAAACTTTGGCAATCTGGGCACCTGTCCAGTTAGCTTGATTAAGCAACTGAGCAACGTTGCCCTGGATTTCCAGCGGTTTGTACGTCTCCAAATCATCAAGAACGATTGGCCCACTATTGGAATCATTCATCTGTTCCATGAATTCCCTTGAACGTTTGGCTCTCATCTTACCGTTGAGCAGTCCACCTTTAGTAATGGACAGCACCCCAGGAGCCATGATGGAGCGGCCAAGTGCCGTCAAGGTCAAACGATTAGATGCATCGCGGATTGCTAATTCGTCCGCCAATGATGCTAATGGACTCATCCCCGTCTTACCGCCATTCTTTGACAATAGACGGATATGAATCATATCGCTTTGTGGAATTGCCTGAACAACACCGACATTCGGTTCATCAAAACTGACGTTGTAGATTAAACCTGAACCATCTTCTAGCAGGAACGGTGTCACTTGTGATGGCCGTAAATATTCCCATTGCGTGTCAGTTCCGTTCGGGTTACGCCAACGATAGGCAAATGCTTCACCACAGAGTAATAACTGAGCAAACATCGACTGCCAAAAGGCATGAACGTTAGCCGTATTGCTGGGGTGGTCTAAAATACCCTGTGTTCGTGATGAGTCGGCAACTAGATGAGCATCTGCCAAGTCTGCTGATAGTTGATAAATCAATGAGTAGATGTCTGAATTTTTCAGTGCAGTACGAACATCGACATACTTGCTATCACCACTTGGCGCTAAAAAATTCAAAACATCACTATCGTCGTTAATGGACAGACCTAGGTTTGTTTTGCCCATTCGAAATACTGGCATCTATCTCACCCCCCTTCCTAGTTGGATTGAGATGAGATTAATTCTGCTCCCAAACCAATCAGAATTAACGAAATACCAATACTAAACAGGCCGGCAATTTGATTAATCAAAAAGCAGCCCCAAACGATACAAACCAAAGCTGCCAGAAAGCAGATAATGTCAATATATTGCCAAAACAATTTGAACAAATTACTAATCATCATCTTCACCTCCTAGCAGACCCGATTCTTTGCTTTCAAACCATTCCTTTACTTGCTCGCTGGTCATTAAATCGACTTGCTTGCTTTTATCATTAGCAACCCCAAAGTCCTCAAAGTGGTACATCCCTTGATACAGGGCATCAATAATGGCGTCCACCACGTCAATCTTCAAAGTAGCCTTCGCCTTATCAACTTGAATACCAATCTTATCTTCCATAATTTGCGCATTTATTAACGCCTTTTCCATGATTGTGTCATTGTCACGAGTGATAGTTCCTTCAATCATGCCCTTTTGTAAAAACTTAGTTGGATCTTTAAGTTCGCTAGTCCGTTGACGAATTGGTTCCAACGGCCACTCCGTATTAATATCCATTTGTTTGATGGCCGTCGTTGCTCCCCACGCATCATAGCCAAAAAACATCACCTTAAAATCGTGATCATGCACATAATCTAACAACCACTGATAAACCTGATCATCATTAATTAAACCTTGTGGGTGTGAAGTAATCGTACAGTAGCCCTTCTTTGCCAACTTGCGATAATCAATACCATCCTGTTTTTCTTTGGCTTCAATTGAACCAGCCTTGTTCCACGGGATAAAACTATGCTGTTTTAAATGCCATTTAGGATTACCGTGCTCATCCCTATATGGGAACACAAACGCAATCGCCGTATTATCGCTAAACATTGAATAGTCAAAGCCGATGTAGACCTGACGACCGTTAATGTTGGGAAATTCTTTCTTAGCTCGTTCAATATCAGCCAACTTTAGAAAACAGTTAGTTGCTTCTTGCAACCACAAATTAAGGCTCTTATTTTGAAAATCTTCGATCGAACCAGTCAGCATGTCTGAGTCACGCTTATCGCGGAGGCCATCCAGGAGGACCTCCTTCTGCCCTGGTAGGTACAGCAAAGGGTTAGACTTGTACCAGGTGTCCTCCTTGAAAGTTTCATCAAGGCTATCCTGGGCCCAGATCATCCCCAGCATCCGATCTCCGTCACGTGAGTAGTCCTGTTCCATGATTTGCTGAACCACTTTCTGATCGTTATGAAATGGCACCGACGGGTCCTGGTATGACGTAGAAATTTCAATATATTGGTGATTGGGAATCTTAGACTGACCAGACATGATGTCTTCGCTACCCTTACGCGTGGCAACGTTCCCGATTTCATCAAAAATAGCGGTGGTAAAGTGCTTTGAATCGTATTTATCAGCGTTCATCGACATCGGCCACAAGTTATTGTTAGTCTTGCGCATGGTAATGCCAGTATGGTCCCGAATGACAATATCCTGTTCCTTAGCAAGCTGAGCAAAGATGGGCTGACGATCAAAGATAATCTTCAACATATGGTTAATGTAGCCATAGAGCTTTCCCGTCTGGTCATAATTGGATGCCGTCACGAGGAAGTCCTGATTAGCTAGACCCATGGACTCAATCAAAAAGCAGTACACCATGTAAATTGCCATGAGGTAAGTCTTCCCTTGTCCACGCGCTACTGAAAGGATAACGCGAGTAAAACGTTTCTTATTTTTGTCGTCCCGCCAGCCAAAAATCATCCCGAAAATAAACTGTTGCCAATCCATCAGGGCAGTTGGCTCATCCGTATCAACGTTTGGCGCAATCTTAGCAAACTTCAAGATTTTGTCGACCTCTCGCAGATCATAATAATAGGCAAAATTACCATTCTCCGACCGTTGCAAGTCACGCAAATGGCGGAAAGCTGCCAATTTGATAAGGTAACCACTGACAATCTTTTCATCTAGCACATCAAAGGCGTAATTGGTAGCCGGATCTGTGTATTGATGACGGATACTTTGAAAGTCGCATTGGTGGTAAGCGCCAATCACGTCATGGGTTTGAGTTAAATCAATCCGTTGCGCCATTTAATAGCCTCCTAAATCAATCCCGCATCTTTGAATTGTTCTGCCATCGATTTTTCCTTTTTATGGCTAGCAATTTGCATTAACTCCTGCCGTGCTTGCGGTGATAATCCGAGCTGTGAGCCAATTGATTTCAGCTGCTTTAGTGCATCATTCATTGTGCCCACTGCGGGGTTTTTTCGATAGCCAGCGAAATCCTTGCCAATAATTTGGCCAGCTGAATCTTGCAAGGAAACGAACATTTTAGTTTGAATTCCGTTTTCCTGAATATCAGAATAAGCCTGGCGATAAATTTCGTATTCCGAGCAGTATTGTTCGACCAAAGCAGTATCGATTCGTTGAACCCGTTTTGTACTCTCTAAAAAGGGGACAACTTTGCGCCAACACGACTTCGCCAATCGTCCCAAATAATCAGGTGGACGGCGCTCCAAATGCCCGTCATTTTGGCGATAATAGACAACTTTGGGCATCATTTGATTCTCCTTTCTTTTGGTTTGACCCCCCTGAGGGTAAAATTTTTAAAATTAGCGCTTGCGTGCAAGGCGACGGCAATGTGTGTGCTCTCCTGGTGGCGTGACAGGGGGGCGGGGTGCTAAATTTCTGCCCCGTTTGGAAATAATCTTCATCAAAATTAAAATCGCTTAGCGGGCAATTATGAGGCTCCCAGGGCGATATCGTTTTCACTATTAAATGCATTGTCCTAATGCCTACTGATGGTCCTTAGTCATTAGATACTTGATACTAAGTACATCATGCAACTCGGCAACTTGCTTGCGCTGGTTGTTGATCCCTGTGCCATACCACTCATGTTCCCAATCGGTCTTTAATCGGTGACATTTACGGCAGATGGTTGCTAAGTTATCAAGACGGTCTTTAAGTTGTCCATCGTATTCAATCGGTACAATGTGGTCAACGGTATTACTGTTAGGTTGACCACAATACTGACAGATGTAATGATCACGTTCTAATACCTGTGCTCTTAACCGTTGCCACTGGCGGCTCCGGTAGAACTGGTATTGATTATGCTTCGTGCTATTTCGATTACGGGTTACAGCATTATATCGATGCTGATACTGCTGGTCATGTGATCGTGCCCAACGCTGACGCTTAGCCAGATACTCTGCTTCATGTTCATAGTGTTGTTGGCAATAGTGATCAGGCAGCCGTACCATCGCATGGCAACCAGGATAACGGCATCTTCTAAACCGTGACATTAAGTAACCTCCACAATAAAAGCCCGTAACCACCAGTCGTGATCACGAGCTTCTTCGTTGTTTATTTTTCTGTATATGTAATCAGTCCACCACAGGGCGAGCAATCTATTCCTGACGTCCATCGTGAACCTCCTACTAAAAAAGCCAGCGCTAGGCTGACTTAAAGTTAACTAATTAATTCATCTACAAAATCGTTTGTAAGTTTTCTAGTAAGTGGTGATTTCTTTGTTATTTCTATTTTCCCTTCATTAGTAAGTGTATCTATACACCTTCTAGTAGCTGCATTAGAGGAACTTATATATTTCTTCAATTCTCTATCCTCAATGCCTAATCCAGAATCATTAAATAAAAATGCTTGATAATACAGAAATAAGCACTCAGCATCTAACTTATCATATTTCTTTTCTATTCTTTCTTGTCCATAATCCAGTAAATTCTTTTTCTTGGTTAAATCCTTTATCAACTTTTTTGACCTTTTACTAGAATTTTCAACATTCTTTCAACGAAAAAGGTTATTTCTCCGTAATTTTTTTGGTTTTCTACATCAACAAATGCCTTGTAGTAATCTTTTCTGTTACTGTTTATTTCGCTAGAGAAAATAATAGCCGTTAGGGGATCCAACTTATACCCCAAATACACACAAGCTATATATCTACCAGTTCTTCCATTTCCGTCATTAAAAGGATGAATATATTCAAAATAATAATGAGCTATAAATGCTTTAAACAACGATGGTTGATTACTATTTATAAACCTTATCCACTCTAATAAATCTGGTAAAAAATCATTTTCATAGGTTTTTGGCAAATGAACTGTTTTTGTCTCACTGCCTATTCTTGTAAATGAATTTCTAAACAATTTTCCATCTGGCAATTTATTTTCGGGAATTTCACCCTCGAGTAAATAGTCATATATATTTCTTATATCGCTTAAGCTTTCAATTTTAAGATTTTCCTGATTTTTTATTTTAAAATACATTCTAACAAAGGATTTCAGTCTAATTTGCCTTTTACTATCAATATTCGAAATAGCATCATTTACTTCCTGGCTAGTTGTTTTCACATCCTCAATTTCATTAGTACTCATTATTTCATTAACAAGAGTATTACTAAATAGTTGGTTAGCTGCTATTCCTGGTAAATCAGAAATTAGTTTTAATATTTTTTTAGAATTATCGTTTACGACATTGTCTAAGCTTAATACTTTAAAAATCGGAACTAAAAATAACTCAAATGTTTTTTCGGATCTTTCACCTCTAAAAATTGGATTTATTGTTAGCCCTGTATGAACTGTTCCTGGTGCATTATATCTTCTATAATACTCCTCTTCTGGGTCCCTATCGCTATTTTGATATCCCCAAATACTAATTTCTTGATATTCTTCCATGCCAATTTCTTCTCAACTTTTCTAAAAACGCAATTTCTTTAATATTTAAACTGTATAATACTATCGAAAATTGGTTTTATCAAGAAATATAAAAGGAAATCGTCGCTACTTTACGACAATATCATTATGACATGGTCCAGTGGTGTTGAACGTCCAACATTGGCCCGACCATAGTTCATTTTTCATAGACATGTAAATCCTGGACTTCTCCATCAATTTTGTGTTTGACCACTTGGTACTCAAACCGGTCAGCGAACTCGCATAATGCCTTTTCTTGTCGTCTCGTATAGGTCGATGCGCTATAATTCAGCTCTTCTGCTATCTTGTAAACCATCATGTTATCCGAATACCGGCTCAACAGAATCTGTTGTGATTCACTGGTCAGATTCCGCATGGCTTGACCCACGCAGTCAACCACGTTCTCCGCCAGCCAAATATTCAGCGTCCGATTCTCACTTGCATTACCTTTTGCCGGTGCTTTCGGCATTCCATCCATGCTGGGCGATTTCAAGTCGAAGCGCCGTTTTCCTGACAGTGCCAGATAGCGATCCAGCTTTTTGTCAAGGAAATTCGTTACTTTCTTAGCTGTGGCCACATAGTCAATTTCTAAATTCAAACTCGTTTGCATTCTGCACCCTCGCTATCTGATATAATATTAATGGTCCTGGACTCACTCATTGCAGTGGGTCCTTTTTCTTATACCAGGAACAGCAGGCTCATAATGCCGGTCACCACCCAACTGACAAATACATAGCCCAGCCAGCCGATGATTCCCAATGCCATCACAATCCACAATAGCATGACTGTGATAATCATTATTCGCTCAAACATGACCAACCTCCTTTGTAGTCAGATACCAAGGCTCAATCTCAATCGAATCAAACTGATTATTTAGTGACCGTCGCTTAATCATGACGGTATCACCGGCTGAACTCTCTTTACAGTAAACGACGTCGTAGCAATTGCCAATGTAATAAACCGGGCGTTTTTCTTTCATAGCATTGACAGCCTCTTCAAATGTCACCACAATCACCTCGCTACACAGAAATATCAGTTAGTTTCATTTTTTTCTGCCTCTTAGAAACTCATAATCTTTTCCTGGAAATTTTGGCCTTACGTTTAAGATGTAATTAAGGCCATATGCAACATGGCACATCCACGGGCTTCCTTGCCTCTTGCCATTAATCCTTCTTTTAGTACGCCATCTAGCCGGCATATGTGCCCAGTTTATTGTTGATAGAACCTTACGTTCTGCTGCATACGACTTCTGAAGTATTACTGCATCACAGTGTTTCTTTCGCTGCTTACTCATCTTCCTCGACCTCCTTAACCAATATCGCTCATTACTTCAGTAATGCTATCAATCGAAGCAACGGGGATGATAACCCGTTGACCGCTTAAATTAGTGCCAACCAGCACCACCGTCCCAGCATGGTCCAGTGCCCGTCGAGCTTCTTGATATGACGCTTTCAGTTTGTGGGTGGCCCCACTGATTGTTTGTACTTTAATCAGCTTCATCATCGTCCCCCAGCAGCTCAATCTGCCCATCCGTATCAGCCTCATCATCGACTAATTCGGTTTAATTAGCTTCGATGGTGACGGTAACTCCGCCAACCGCATCCATAATTTCGGCGAGCAAGTTCTTATCAACATCTTCACTCATTGCAGAGGTTTGCAGAGTTACCACACCGCCTTTTGTTTTGAAATTGTCAACGTCAGCTTGAAAGCTAATACTCTTGTGTTTTGCATCTTCATTCATAATCCTATTCTCCTTTTTGTACTTTCCGCCATTGCTCTTCTTGGTAGTCCGCAATGGCAACTAAAATCTTAACTACCAATGGATTCCGGTTATAGCGAACCTCAATCATGCCAAGTGTTTCGATTAACCATTTCCAATAACGGTCACTATTCAGTCCCTCACATTGCAGCATTACATTAGAGGCCTTCATCCACTCTTGCAGGTCATTAAAGAATGCTGTCCAGTTCATGGTTGAACCTCAACACTTTCCAGGCTGATGAACAAGCCAGGAATCTTCGCCCAGAACTTCTGCGCGACCAAGGACACAATAAAGCGGTCGTCCTCGTAGAAATCCAAGCTGTTCATCACGTCTTGCAGGAGCTTTACCAGGTTGTCACAATCCGGCTTAGTCGTCTTCGGCTGCCCATCGTGCTTACCAGACACCAATGGGAAACAGAACTTCACCACCAGTTCACAAGGCCCTTTGAGGGGATGCTCTGGTCGGTACTTTGCCAGGTAGTCGGTTAAATTAGCCCGTGCCTGTTTCAGCTCGGTTGGCTCATAAAAGACGGGCTTACCACGAACCACATGGACCTGCTTTTCTTGGTGGGTTACCGTTGGAATTTTCATTGGAATAAAGAATTGCATTGGTCTAGTCCTTTCTCTAATTTACTTACTTTTATTCAGAAACTGTAAACCACCTTTTTTAAACTTTTTGGGACCCTCTGTAAACGGGGTTCGGGGTCACGATGTTTCAGTCATCCTCCCCCGTTTTGTCACCACGAGGACTTAAAGTCCGTGGTGACAAGGGGGTGGTGACAATCGTTGTTGTGACGGTGGTTTTAAGGTTGTCACCACCAAGTAACCGCCAAGTTGGCTGGGCTCGATAATAAATACTGTCACCGCCAATAAGTGGTTTACTGGTTGTTTACAACTGCTTACTTTTTATAACTTGTCCTGAACTATATTCAAATTGCTTAGACTTATTAACTCGCTTATATGCTGCCTGACGAGTAATACCTAAGTTAGCAGCCAGTTCAACAATTGAAACGGGCGCTCCATCATCATGGAAGTCAACTAATTGTTGATAAGCTTCTTCCAACTCGCTTTGGGCTTTCTCATTTTTGCTTTGATTAGCGTCCTGCATACTCTTCTTCCACTTCGCATGACTTTCCGGATTTTCAATCATTACGGTGTCTAACTTGTGGTCCACCTCGTAAACCGGGTATTTGAACCAGTAGCTGATTGGGCGGAATGATGGGAATTCCCGCAAAGTTCCTTCCAGCCGCCAAGCGGTATGCAGGGCCGCCTGTTCCTTGACTTGCTGGCGCTCTTTAGCAATTCGCTGTAGTAACGGCTGCTTATTCGGCAGGTCGACAAAGGCACTCATCAAGTGGTCGTCCATCTTGCGGACGTTCATCATGTCGGCCTCAGGCACCTGGTGATCAGGATTGTACTTAGCGATTTTTCCCGCAATGAAGCGGCACTCCTCATCAATCACGTGGGTAGTCCGCAAGTTTTCATCAACCGGTAGCGGCGTGGCAGTCAGGATACTGTCGGGGTCTCGGGAGAAGACCCCCGAACCACTAGATCGTTCCATTGACAACTTACCGCCTTGGGCACCTTTGCTAAAGTGGTGAGCGTAGATGACTGAACTCCCCAGCTCCGTTGCGATCTTGTCAAATTGATTCACGAACTTGGCCATGTCCGACGCGGAGTTTTCATCCCCTGTCAGGACCTTGTAAATCGGGTCAATGATAATCGCTGAGTAATGACCATCTTGCGCCCGTCGAATTAGCTTTGGAGTCAGCTTATCCATTGGAGTTGTCTTTCCCCGCAAGTTCCACATATCAATGTTGTTGACGTTGCCGTGGGAAATTCCCATTGCCTGGTAAATATCAATCAGCCGCTTTTTGGCGGAGTTCGGGTCGATTTCCAGGTTGACGTATAGCACTCGTCCTTGTTCACATTGGAAGCCATTCCACTGAGCCCCCTCGGCAATCGCAATGGCTAACTGCATCAGGCCAAAGGACTTCCCTGCCTTGCTGGGGGCTGCAAATAACATCTTGTGCCCAAGTCGTAGAATGCCATGAATTAGCTCTGGTGCTAGGTGAATCGGCTTATCGAACAAGTCATTCAGGTTTTCAATGTCAGGCAAATTGTCGTTTAAGTCTTCAATGTAATCTTTCCAACTTGTCCAATCAGCCAGACCGATGTTAGAATCAACTAAGAATTGTTTATCCCCGTTGCGCTCAAAGCCTGGTAAGCGGCTGAGGCGTGACGGGTTTTTATCTTGGGTGTCGATTTCAATTCCGTTCTGATTCAACACGGTGTACAGGTACTGGACCCGCTCCTGGTACTCGTACTTGTTCTTGGCATTAATCTTGACTAAGGCGTGCAGGCTCTTCCCAGCTGAATAAGTCAAAGTCGCGATTGGCAGCTTGAGCTTCCGAAACAGTTCGTTTTGCCGCTCCAACTCCAGACTGTCACTTTCCACTAAGGCGTACTCAAACTTAGCCACGTTGACGTTTTTAATCCCGTTCCCATCGAGGGGGTTAATTCGCATCCAAGCCCCGGCTTGCGGGTTAGGGTCACCAAACACTAACGAAATATCACCCTTGCAACTGTCAAGGGCCTTTAGCAGGTCCCCCGCAGTCCTGGTATATACTCCATTACCTGACGGTACCCATTTAGTGGTGCCATCTTTTTCTTCCTTGGGATAAGCCTGGGTGACGTAATTGATGTAGTCCTCTGGCTTATACAAAGCTTGGACAAACCGCTTGATTTGGTCCACCGGGTCCCAATGCTTGGGCTTTTGCAGTTTGGTTCCTTTGATGTAGTCGGTGTCAATTAGCCGATACCCCCGGTCCAAGTCGTCAACTTCTAAACTGGAATCCCAGTCGAGGATTTCGTCATCGTGGCTAGCTGGCTGCCAACCGCCATCTTTGGCCATCTGGGTAATGGTGGCCCCCGTAACGATACTGCCCGCCGCTTCTTTGAAAGTGCCCCACTTCCGTTCACACTCTCCAGGGTGGTAGCGGGCCCCGTCTCGTTGCGACCACTCATCCCAGTCATCAACGGAGTAGCCTTCATGTTTGAGGGCCATTCCCACCTGGGCCCATTCCGTATAAGAACAGGTTGCCGGGTCGATGTATTCCAGCAAGGGTCGTAAGTCGAATTGCTCGTCCATCGTTTACCTTCTTTCTACATAAATTTTTCAGCGCTGAATGCCAAGTGGAGGACTCGGACCTCCACCAGTCACCATGACTTGGCTAATTATTTACTTGGTACAAAAGTCTGTACGTTGACATTGAACGGCACCCGCCAGTGATTAGCGGCAATCCGGCCAATCATGCTCTTGGCAGCTTCAAATGACCACATCCCGACATTCTGGAAACCGTAAATCTCCAAACGGTGGATCTGCTTGGGAGTGGCAAAACCGTTCTGGCTCCGTTTAATTAAGCGGGTAATCATCACAGATGCCTTACCAGCATTGCCGATAGTCGTCGGGTCAATTCCAAACCGTTCCAGGGTAGCGGATTGCTTGTCGCTCATTGGGCCCATCTCCCAGCCGAATGCCGGTTGGTAGTTTGCCAGGTCGAGGTCTTGAATCGACATCTCGAATTGCAATGGATCAACGAGTTTCCGCCGCTTGTGGCGAACTTCCTCCAAGCGCTTCTTGAGGGCGTCTTCCCGTTCTTGGACAACGTCCCGTTCAGCGGCTGCCTCGGCTTCCTGTAAGTCAGTAGCCTCCTGGCTGTCAGCCTGCTGTTCGGTCATCTTCTTTGCCACTTCTTCATTGGTAGTAATCAGGTTAGCTGGGTGGCAGAGTTCGTGTTTCTCAGTATTCCAAAGAAAGTCCAGGAGCAAGAGGTTGTCCTTGCCAGGGGCTAACCGGGTACCTCGTCCGACCATCTGCACGTAGAGGGAACGGACCTTGGTTGGTCGCAATACGACAATGCAATCGACCCGTGGACAGTCCCAGCCCTCTGTCAGCAGCATCGAGTTGCATAGTACCTGATATCTGCCAGCCGCATAGTCTGCCAGGATTTGGTCCCGGTTTTCGGATTGTCCGTCGACTTCTGCCGCTGTCATTCCCCGCTCTTGCAAGAGTTTAGTGAATTGTTTGGCCGTCTTGATGAGTGGCAAGAATACCACCGTCTTACGGTTCTGGCACTGTTTGACCATCTCATCGGCAATCTGTTCCAGGTACGGTTCTAAGGCATCTCCCAATTGACCAGCAGAATAATCCCCAGCTGTTTGTTGGACGTTGGTGATGTCCAGGTTCAGCGGAATCGTCAGGGCCTCAATCTTGGATAAGTAGCCCTCGTCAATCGCCTTGGGGAGCTTATACTCATAGGCCAGACTATCAAAGTATTCCCCCAGGTTCTTCATGTCGCCTCGATCTGGGGTCGCTGTGACCCCTAGGACTTTAGCGTTTTGAAAATGCTCTAGTACCTTCTGATAGCTGGCACTAATGGCGTGGTGAGCTTCGTCAACCACTATCATGTCAAAGTAATCTGGTGCAAACTTAGCGAGCCGCTTGTCACCCTGCATGGTCTGCACGGAACCAACGACAACACGAGCCGGATTTCCTAGGCTAGTTTGGCTTGCCATTTCCGTTGCCGTTGTCAGTCCACAAGCCTTATAGAGCTTATCGGCAGCCTGTTCGAGCAGTTCCTCCCGGTGAGCTAGCACTAAGACCCGGTCACCATTAGCCACGCAGTCCTGAATGACTTTGGCAAATACGATGGTCTTACCAGTACCAGTCGGCAGAACCAACAGCGTCTTCCGATTGCCAGCTTGCCATTCTGTTTCAATAGCCTGTCGGGCTTCTTCTTGGTATGGCCGTAGTTCCATTAGAAGGCCCCCGGCTGTCCACCCTGAGCGCCTTGCAGGCCGTTGAATGGCTGTTGTGGCCGCTGACCATTGAACGGTTGCTGAGGCTGTTGTGGTGGGAATGGCATTTGCTGTTGCGGCATTTGTCCTTGCTTTTGGTTCATTTGCTGACTTTGCTGGTTAGCATTGAGTGCTGGCGTTGGATCTTGCGGCTTTAAGTACCGCGCAACTTGATTATTAGTCCGGTCATCACCATTCTGATTGGTGTAGTGGTGTTGGGTGATTTCAGCCCTACCTTTGGAACCAACAACAGTTTCCCAGTTAGGATTGAAGACCTGACCGGTGACGACTGGCTGACCAATGCCTACGAAGAATTGGGTCAGCTTCCACTGCATTGACTTCATCAAGTACAGCCGTTCCCGGATGTTAGCAGTTCCCTTTGATGACTCAACTTGGATAGTTAGTTCTGCATAAGGGCAGCCATTTGGAATCTTGGAAGAGTTCCCGTCATAGACCTTTTTCTCCATTTTGGAAATGGTGAAGTTGTAGACCCCTTCATCGAGTAAGACGTATTCGTCTTCTTGGGCAGTAAAACCTTCGCCCCAGTTCAAGAATTCATTGTTTTGGTTGTTCATAAGTTAGTACCTCATTTCTTAATTTGTGTCTTGTAAAAATTCATTGCATCAGCCCAGTGATTACCGATGTGTTGCCAGGTAGCTGCGGGCACTTGCGACATCGGCGTACCAGGAGCGACAAATTTGCCTTGATATAAGATTGCCTGCAAGTCGGTTAGCTGGATCTGGCTGGTAATCATCTTGCTTAAGATGTCCGCCGGCACTTCACCATTCCCAAGGTCAGGCTGGCTAGTCATCCCCATGGCTTGTTCTAGTGGTTCTTTGATGGCGTTATACTTAAATGGCAGCTGGTCAGCTAAGCCTAAGCGGTTCTTAGCGTCCCAGGTGGGCTTGTGAGTGGTGTACATGACCCGTTGGCCGCCCTGGGCCTTAGTGTGATTATTGGAATCGGTGACGACAGTAGTCTTATAGTCAGCAAATAACAGTAGGTCGGCCCATTCTTTTAACTGGCTGCTATCACGTCGTTCTAACTTGAGTTCCCAGCGGTCAAAAGCTCCAATTTCATCTGGCAGCTCTTGCTTTTTCATCTGGGCGTGGGCAGTCACTACAACATTCATTCCAGCCGATAGGATATGGTTTAGTCCTGTTAGCAGCCTGGTAAATTCATTTGCTAGGGCAACGTACTTAGCACCGTAATTAGCACTGTCGATGGCTTTCCAGCCATTCTTTTTCATCAGCCACTTTTTCGCCATCGTTTCAGCCCAGTCCGCCGTATCGAGGATTAAAGTCTTACCAGGCTTGCGTTGACTAGCAAATTCGATTTCCTGCAAAAGCATTTGCCAATCTTTCGGGTCCGGGAGCTTCTTGGCCTCAATGAAGCTGGTCCCCTCGTTGTCAGTATCGATAAAGATCGGTTCAGGAAACTGACTAGCAAAAGTCGTCTTGCCAATCCCTTCTACTCCATACAGAACAACTTTTAGGGGCTTTGATCGGCGAGTGTTTTGAATTTCAAATTCCATTGGCATCACCTATTTAATTACCGTGTTACGGTTAGCTTTCAAATGGGCACCAGGTACTTTTTCTCCAGCTTTGAGTGCTTGGTAAATCAAGCGCTTGTCTGGCTTCGTTTCCGTTACTTGGGTGACAAACGTGCTTGGCAATTTATCTTCATCATCAATTACGGTTGACGCCTTAAAATTGCGGGTCGATAACATGTGGTTATCCGTTTGCAACTTCTTAATTCCAGCGTCATCCATTACATCAGTCATGTATTGTTTGATCCAAGCTAGCTTATTCTGCCGATAAGTCTTTTCGTCTTTCCACGTCTTAATTTTTTCATCAATAAAATCAATTTCTGCTTTAAGCTGGTCAGCCCACGTTGCCAAATTATCCAGTTTAGTTTTACGGTCATCGTCAATGGCATCTAAAGTATCAACTAGTACTTGAGGGTCTAAATCGTCCCGTGCTGATAGTTCTTTGTATTGATCATTTAAGGTAAATAAATTAGCCATTATTCCCATCCCATTCCTTTTCTGATTTGTTTATTCCAAAAATCCATAATGTGGAAATACCGTTGACAGGCTTGGTAATTATCCAAGGTAATTACGGAGTCTGCTTTATTCGCATCTTTGCGAGCTTCTTGTTCTAAATCTTCTTGCATTTTCTTGGCGCCAAGCGCGTATTCATAATTCATGGTATAATTCTCCTAATAAAGTGTTTTCTTATGTTATTGACGTTGATTCTCCAGATCAGCGTCTTTTTTGTACCATCAGCAAGCCTAGAATTACATTCTTTAGTGCTATCAGATTATCCCCTCCAATCCATTTCATCTTGGTGTTGAGCAATCCATTCCAACGCTCGTGGGCTAATTTTTACTCGGTGACCCTTGCCCGCATTTAAACCGAATGCAAACTGTTTGAGTTCTGGATTTCTTACAAACATCTCGTTGCGAATCCAATTAGTCCGCTTCTTAACTGGCATCTTGGACTGGAACTCTTTAATTGATAGAAAATGTTCTGGTTCTAGTTTTTTCTTTTCAACCAGATACGGTCGCAGTAACTTTGCGACTACTGCTCGATCTTCTGGTGGCGCTTCTCTGATTAACTCCAACAGTGCACTCATGGGTATCAGCTCCTTTCAATTTCTTGTTGAATTGCCTTAATTCCTTCTTCGAAATAAAGCCACTGCGGAACTTCCTTATCAGAGTATTGAGATTTGCTATTACTCCACCGACCATATTCATTCTGACCAGGCTGTACAGCTTTAATTCCAAGCTTGTTAGCAATCCGTCCCACCTATTTGAAGTGATTCCTAATCGTTGTCCAACTTCAGTAGCACTATATTCTTTATTTTTCATTACTGGAATGGTCATCTCACCAGTAAGTTCTTCAGCGGCTAATGCTAATAAGTGTTGCTTACTAGAATCAGACTCAGTTTGCATAGCAATTTTATAGAGAATAGCGGCCCTTCGGGTGGAGGCATTATCTTCCATAATTGATAGACGGCGTTGTTGAACTAACGATGGATGATTATGCTTGATCGCTATTCGCATATTGAAGTAGTTGTCTACTAGTTCGTCGTAAATATCCCACGCATTGTCATCATCAAGAATCTTGAGTAACTTGGCATAGCCACGTTCAGATAATAAATAGATATGTTTTGCATTACCCCATTGGGCTTTTGTAAAACCATAATCTGAAAACAGATCGTTTTGAACGATCTGTTTTAAATCAAGCAAATCAATGGCCCGTTTGAATCGTTTAATGTTTCGGTTAATTAATTCATTAATTTCACGAACTGAACGGCCATGAATCATTGCAATGTCTTTGACCAGCATGGCTTTCTTATCTCGACCAAAGCCACCCTCAATTCCGGTGAATTTAATCTTTCCAATATGTTGCTGACCGATAACTGATAATTGTGGTGTCATCAACTGCTCCTTTCTCTGTTCTACGGTTAAATCGTACTACTTGGTCAAAAAAATAATGTCATTGTAAGCGACATTGAAGCTTTTTTCGATCTTTTTGATCGTAGGAACATCAGGAAAGGTTTTTCCACGTTCGTAATTTTGCCAAGTATACTGACTAACACCAATAGCCTTAGCAGCTTCTTCTTGAGTCATTCCTTTATTAGCTCGAAGCGCTTTTAATGTAACCCGCATTCTACTAACCTCCTTTCAACGGTTCTTATTATATTACGATTAAATCGTCGTGTAAACATTTTTTTACATTTTCTTTGTAAAAAATTAGCCATGCGATGCAATTACTTACGGTTTTATTGTACAATTAAGTAGTAATATTCTTATATATAGTTGTAAAGAGGTGTGAATATTGAGCGAGTTAGGAAACAAAAAAGTCATGGCACAAAACATTCAGCACTACATGAATGAGCGGGGAATATCTAGGAAAGAGCTAGCTAGCCAACTGGGTCTCAGTTACACAACCTTGTCTAGCTGGCTTCAAGGTGATAGTTACCCAAGAATTGACAAAATAGAAAAAATGGCTAACTATTTTGGAATAACTAAAGCTGATCTTGTTGAAGATTCATCAAAGGTTGAAGCGAAAGAAAGGCCAAAAGTTAAGTCATTGGCTAGAAGGATGAACAAGCTTAGCGATGATGATTTAGATTTAATTAATGATATTTTAGATAAATTTGATAATTAGTAAGGAAGGGATGCAGCCAAGTGATTTCTGATTATTCTAAAATTGATTTCGAGCATATTAGGAGAGTCGCATATCAGTGGTTATCAATGTTTGACATAAAGAATTTTCCAATCCGAATTATTCCTCTTTTTGGAAGATTTGATAGGATCACACTAATACCATATACGCAAGCCGCAGCTAAAGAAAGAATCACTATTAATGAATTAATAAGTAAAGTAACACGTTCAGACGATGCCGCAACTCTCAAAAGGGCTGACAAATATTTTGTATTTTACAATGACAGTACTTATGAAAAAACTGTAGAAAGAATTAGATATTCTATTATTCATGAACTTGGACACATCGCTTTAAATCATTTTAGAGACGAAAGAACACTATTGACTCGGTCAGCAATGAGCAACGAAGAATATGAAAAACTAGAAGTGGAAGCTAATTTCTTTGCTGCAGAATTTCTCTCACCCAAGGCACTGATTTCTACCAAATGGAAGGTAAGCGAAATTCAAGCGGTTTTTAGGGTTAGCAAAGATTCAGCAACGAAAACACAACAATTTATATTGCGCAATCCCTGGTTTCAAAACAGAATATATTCAGAGATTGATGATAAACAGTACAAATTTTATCCTAGTAGATCATTGGATACATTACTTCCACCCTGTTGTACATTGAAACAAGCTTTTAAAACTTCTGGTTTTGCTTTCTGTAAAAAATGCCAAAGTTTAACTAGGGTTAGCCCAAAACAAAGTAAAGTTTATTGCTGTGTATGTGGTGAAAGACTAGAAAATGTTTTCTTCGACGATGGTCACTTGTTTACTATCTACGATGCGGAGGTACGAAATATGAAAACATATAGTTCGATTAAGTTAAACGATTCCGGAAAAGCTATGGAATGCCCACAATGTCATGCCTCTCAAGAAGAAAAAGGAGAATTCTGTGACATTTGCGGAACCTATTTAATTAATAGGTGTACTGGACACCCCGAAAAAGGGTTTAATTACAATGATTTTGGAGAGCCTTGTGAAGAAGGAAAAATTCTTGGAGGTAGGTCGCGTTACTGTCGTTTTTGTGGCTGTATGTCTACTTTCTACCAACAAGGGATTTTGCTAGAATATAAAGAAGACGTAACAAGCGAAAAAAATCCTTTCTTTCCAATAGTAGAAAATATTGCTAATCAACACCCTTTTTAATTATGGATAACCTTCAAAAATGTGACTTTTATCCAGTAGATCAGGAACTTAGTTCTCTTTTTAAGCCAGCTGCCACAGAAGTAGTAAAAACATATTTAATCTCGCATTTTAATTGTCTTAAGTTGAATTAACTACTTCAAGCCTGCGGGATACCTACCTGGGCTGAAAGGTATGTCGATTGGGAACGCATGACCAATGGTGTTACTACGTCCAAAAACTGATCGACGCTAAAAGCCGAAATTATATAGTTGTTGACCTAACGAATTATATAGTTAATTATTGACATACTTGTTGTTATCTGTAATAATATAGTCAATCAAGTAATTGACCAGTTATGGTCCACAAAAGGAACGAGTATGTTTATCGTACTTGTTCCTTTTTTTCGTGAGGTGATTTTCATGCAAACAGACAAACCCTTTAAAACTATAGATGAACAAATTCATATTCTAACAATTAAGAGACATTTATCTATCAATAACGTAGAAGCTGCAAAGGATATTCTGCAAAGATATGGCTACTACGAAATTATTAATGGCTATAAAACACATTTCTTAAACGATCCAAATGATGACGACAAGGGCTATAAAGAGGATGCATCTTTTGAGCATATCTATGACTTATATAAGCTTGATCGAGATATAAGAAGAGATCTTCTAGAAAGCCTAGAATACTTTGAACAAACTTTCAAACAAGCATTGGCTTATTCAGTAGCTAAGATCATTTCTGACGAACAAGCACGTTACACCGCAAAATCACATTATAATACAGGTAAGACGCATCACAGAGGGCGTCATATTTATAATGATCGAGACAGGCTGCTTAAAAAGTTCAATAAACTAATTAATTCGGACAAACAACCGTTTGAACACTATAGGCAAGACCATCATAATATACCGCCTTGGATTATGATTAAGGGCATGTCATTCGGTGAAGTAATATATTGGTATCGATTAAGTAAACCTGAAATTAGGTTTAATGTTATTGCAGAGTTATTAGGAATAGATACTACATTACTTCGTGTATCAAATTCTGATTTAAAAATCAGTCAAATGATCGGCGACTTATTAGGACTCTATTTGAGCTACAGGAATCTTACTGCACATGGTGGAAGAGTTTACAACCATCGTTCTGAAAGATACAAACTAAGATGGACTCCACTCATTTACCCAAACGTCATTGCTGCCTCTAGGCAAGAATTTAACAAAGGAAATTATCGCAGTAGTTTAGGCGTAGTTATGCGCACACTAAAAATTTTTGATAATCCAGAGCCTTTTAATAATTTGGAAATCTGGCTACAAATACATCTTAAAAACTATTTAAAATTACACAAAGACGATAAAGATTTCTTGCTAGAGGCTATGGAATTAGACAGTACTCATATCAAATTTAACTTAGATTGACTAAAAAAGCCCACCGACAGCTGAAACTGCCAGTGGACCGGGTACGAAAATATGCAGACGCTCGTACCCTTTTATTATACGCAATTATGATAGGAGGTTCAATTATGGCAGAATATACAAAACGCGGTAAAGGTTGGCAAGCTCGAGTTTCGTGGCACGATTCGTTTGGCAAACGTCATACGAAAGCTAAGGCTGGTTTCAAAACGAAGAAACTTGCTTCTATCTGGGCAGTGGATATGGAAGCTCAATTAAACCAAGGAGTAGCTGTTGATAAAAGCATTTCGCTGTACGACTACTACTTGCATTGGGTAGCAACTTACAAGGAACCAAAGGTTTCTGATATTTCGATGGTACGATACAATACTACGGCTAAAAACATTCAAGATTTTTTCGGCAACACAAATATCAAAGATATTTCTCGTTCTCAATATCAAGCCTTTATTAATGATTTTGGTAAAAGTCACGCGCCTTCCACCGTTCAGAAAGTGAATGGCTTCATTCGGGCTTGCGTTAAATCTGCTATCCTTGACGACTTCTTAATCAAAGATTTTACTCAAGGAGTAGCACTCGTGGCCAATGAAAACAAAATTGTGAAAGTCCAATATTTAAATTTAAAAGAAATTCGTGCTTTGCTAGCCACTGTCGAAAACCATTTGTCGCCTAATTTTACCAGTCGCTATATGATTATCACGGCTATCTATACCGGGATGCGATTATCCGAAATTCAAGCCCTAACATGGTCTGATATTGACTGGTTCAACCAAACCATTAGCATTAACAAATCATGGAATGCAGTTAATCATCAATTTAAAGCCACTAAGAATAAATCATCCGTTCGCAAAATCAAAGTTAATCCAGAACTATTAACCATCTTGCAACAATTGAAAACTCATTCGCAGGGCACGATGGTTTTCCTAGATCAATACAGTACTGTTCCAACTTCAGGGGCAGTTAATCGGACTTTACAGGCACTTTTAACCGAACTAAACATTACTAAGCGAAACTTCCACTTCCACAGCTTACGGCACTCACATGTTGCTTTATTGCTCGCTAAAGGTATTGATATATACGCAATCAGTAAACGATTAGGACACAGTAATATTAAAACTACGGCTAATACTTATGCTTACCTCATTGATGAGTATAAAGATAAAACCGACCAACAAATTATAACTGCGCTAAGTAGCCTTTAAATCGGGATTTATTCCCGATTTTTTTGTGTACCGAATGTGTGCTAAATGTGTGCCGACTATATAATTTTAGCGAATTTCGTAGAATTACAAAAAGCCCGCAAACCTTATTATATCAAGGATTGCGGGCTTTTAAGGATTTTAGAGAATTCTTTTAAAAAGGAGAGTACAGGATTTGAACCTGCGCGCCCGCTCAACACGGGTTCGCCGGATTTCGAGTCCGGTGCATTACCACTCTGCCAACTCTCCATAAGTCAACGCTAACTAGTATAGCGAATTTTTACAGATTTGACAAGAGTGATCAGTAATTATTTTTGAATTTCGGTAAGCCAATTCATAAAGCGCTCTTTTTGCGAGTTGGCGACCAGCCACCAGCAAAGCGCCAGCAGCAAGCCGGCCAAGACGTCACTGGCATAGTGAACGTGCAGATAGACGCGCGAATACATGATCAGCAGGATCCAGCAGGCGCCAAGAATGCAGCCAAACAGTCGGCTCCAGTTTGACTTGAGGTGCGGCCAAAGCAAAGCCAAAATCGTTAGGACAAAAATTACGGTTGCAAAGGTATGGCCGCTGGGAAAGCTGTAGCCGCCGATCTTTTCTAATCGATGAGCGGGACGCGGCCGCATTACGCTGGTCTTAAAGAAAATTACCAGCAGATATCCCACAAACTGCATTGCGCCATACCACATGCTGCTGCCAAGCTGTTTTTTCCACCATAAAATCAGCATCATCACCAGCGTTATCGGTCCTAAAAACTGAGGCGAGCCTAATGCGGTGATAAAAAGCATAATACGAGTTTTCATGGCGGTAATTGGCATCGTTAAAGCAAATCCAGCCTGGTCCATGGTTTTGATCTGGGAGTCATGACGCAAAACGGCAAACATGAAAGCCAGAAAAAACAAACCGCAGACAACACCAAAATCAACCCAACGCGACTTTTTCATAATCAAAATCCTCTCAAAACTTTGCATCTAAGATAATATTTTACTATTTTTTCATTCCTTTACCAATGCCTAATCCACGCCAATTATTACTTCTGATCGTAATTTTGCTAAGTAAAACTGCTCAGACACGTTTAGCAGTCAATCCGCAATAAACTTAAAAAACAGCCAGACTCGTCAAAAACGCGTCGGCTGTTTTAAGATCTATCTTTATTACACCTTTTCAACCAAACAGGCCACGCCCATGCCGCCGCCAATGCACAGACTGGCAATCCCGGTCTGGGCATCAAGATCCTGCATTTCATGAATCAGCGTTACCAAGATCCGCGCTCCCGAGCAGCCCACCGGATGACCCAGCGCCAGTGCACCGCCACGCGGGTTGACGCGCCGTTCATCCAGCTTGAGTCGGCGCAGGCAGGCAACCGATTGTGAGGCAAAGGCTTCGTTGATTTCATACAGATCAACATCCTCACGACTGATCCCCGTCTCGTTGAACAGTTTTTCAATTGCATAGGCCGGTCCCAATCCCATGTATGCCGGATCAATACCGACCAGGGTTGTCGCCTGCCACTCTGCTAACGGCTGCAGCCCATATTCCTTGACTGCCGATTCAGAAGCCAGCATGACGGCCGCCGCCCCATCGTTAAGTCCCGAGGCATTCCCAGCTGTAACCGTTCCCTCACTGGCAAAAGACGGCTTTAATTTCTGCAATGCTTCAATTGAGGTGTCCGCGCGCGGTGCCTCATCATCTTTAACGATCATCGTACCTTTGCGAGTCTGAACCTCGACTGGGACGATTTCGCGATCAAAGGCATGATCTTTTTGTGCCGCCACTGCTTTTTGATGACTGCGCAAGGCAAATTCATCTTGAGCCTGACGACTGATTTGATCAAGTTCAGCCACGTTTTCCGCGGTAATTCCCATTGGATAGCCATTTTCGACATCAATCAAGGCATCTTTTTGCAAGGCGTCAATCAGCTGACCATCACCAAAACGATAGCCGCCACGAGCCTGATTTAAGATATACGGTGCTCGCGACATGCTCTCCATCCCACCAGCAATCACAATCCGGGCCTGATTTGATTGAATCAGACCGGCCGCCAGACTGACACTGGACAGACCTGAGCCGCAGACGTCATTAATCGTAATTGCGGGCGTGGCATAGTCTAGGCCTGCCTTGATCGCGGCCTGACGAGCTGGATTCTGGCCAGCACCGGCTTGAATCACGTTGCCCATTAAAACCTGATCAACGGCCTCTTTGGTTACGCCGCTGTCTTTGACGACGGCGGCAATTGCAGTTGCACCAAGCTCTACAGCAGAAACGCCAGCCAAAGACTTGCCAAATTTGCCGATTGGCGTTCGCCGAGCAGCAACGATATATGTTTTTTCCATCAAATTCCCCCACAGCATGAAATCTTGCAAACGTATCCTAGTTTATCGATTTTCACCATTTAGTGCAATTAATTGCCCCATAAACTGGTGGCTACCTTTTGAGCTGAGGCTTTATCAATCGCGAATTGTCCAAAAGATGATTAATGATTGTTAATCTCAGCTGAATATATGGTAAAGTTTTTTATGAATACGTGAGGTGAATAATATGTTTTGGATAATTGCAACCGGCTGTGTGCTACTGGCCGTTTTAATGCCGATATACTGGAAACGTCATCCAGAAATCAAGACCACGCCTAAGGGACTGCTAATTTTTAAAGCAGCTGCCTGGGGGCTGGCTGCCGTCATGATTGTCTGCGCGCTGTTATTTGAGCAGAAATAATCAAACCAGCATCCCGTTGCCAGCCGATTTCAGCAATATAAAAACAGTGCCATTGCAAGCTTAATCATCAGCCTGCCGTGGCACTGTTTTTGATTTGGCTTAGTTGCGTTTGCGCAGTTCAGCCCGAATATTGGCAACATCACTGGCTTTACTGGTAAAGATCAAGTGGTCGCCAGGTTCGATCACCGTCGTCCCCCTTGGAATCAGCCACTGCGTCCCACGGCGAATCCGACTGACCGTCATCTGATCGATAAACGGCAAGGCCTGCAATTGCTGACCTGTATAACGACGATTGCGGACTACGACTTCATAAAGCCCGGCTTCGGTACTGTTAAGCATCGTCATAATAGATGGCGATTCAATCAAAGCCCGTAAGACACTGGTTTGTACGTTGTAGACATTAAAGATCTCAACACCCATCTTTTGCAGCTTGTTGCGCTGGTCCTCATCCAGATTGCGCTGATTTTGACCGGCGATTACGCGGTTGACGTGATGCGCTTTGGCAAGTTTAGCCAGCCGGAAATTCTTGGCATCATCCAGATAGTCAATCGCCATAATGTCACAGTCAAAAAACTTGCCCTTTTCTAAGGCGGCTTCGCTTAGTTCCGGCAGATAGGTCAGATTTTTAACTTCACTGTCATAGGTTTTATAATTGTCCTGACTGTCCGTAACCATTCGTACCTCATACCAGTTACGCGACAACTGCTGAGCGACAGGAACACTGAAGACGTTCGTACCCAAAAAGACGACGCGCTGTTTGAGCTTGTCTTCTGGTGCGAGACGGTAGACCGAGTTAAAGACGATTGGCGCAATAATGCAGACAATTACTGCCGCCAAGACAAAGGCATCTGACTGTGTCGCGGTAATGGCATGCAGATTGCGTGCGACCTGCAGCGTTGGCAGAACCAGGGTAATCGTCGTAACCAGCAGGAAACCGCCAGCAAATGCATTCCGCCCATTGAAGCGCTGCCGAAAGACCAGCATTGGCGTAATCTTTGCCAGAATAAAGCAGACTACCAGTACTGGAATCAGCGCCAGGGCACGCGGATTGGTCAGTAGCGTGCGCAGATTCAGTTTGACACCGGTCATCAAAAAGAAGATCGGGATGAAAAAGCCGTAGCCGATTGAGGTAAGCTTGTCTTGAGTGGCCTCACTGGGCTCAAGCAGTTTCATTACCATCCCGGCCAAAAAGGCACCCAGGATGTTTTCGGCTCCCACCGTCTCCGCCAGCGTCACCAGCGTAAAGATCAGAAAGAAAGCCAACCGAATGTCCAGTTGTGTTGTTGCTTTGGTAACCTTGTTAAACCAGATAAATGGCTGCTTGAAACGATGCAGCAGCAGAATCGCCGCCAAAAACAGCAGCACGATCATCCATAAGCGCTCAGCATTGCCACCGTTGATCGAGGCATATACCGTCAGTGAAAGCATGGGAACGACCTCGCCTAAGACCGCCGTCAAAAGAATCGTCTGTCCCATCGGCCGGCTGAGGATTTCTTTTTCCTTCAGCGTGGCAATCACTACGCCAAGCGCCACCGTTGAAAAGATGATCGTCGCCAGCAGAACGTCATTGAACATTCCAGTTGCCTTCAATGCCATTCCAAGAATAAACGCCGTCAGCATGATGCCGACAAATGAGGCAACCGCCAGATTAACCGGCGACTTTTTGTCTTTGGGTGCCCCAGGCCGCTTTTTGAACAGGCTGAAGTTGATCTCCATCCCTGACAAAAACATCAAGACGATCACGCCCAGACTCGATAAAAAAGTCAGGTCACGGGTTTGCACGACCAGATTAAAACCGCTTTTGCCCAAGATGATGCCCACGATAATCTCGGCCACCGCGGTAGGTACGCTGGCAACCTTAAAGCGCGCCATCAATATTGGAATCAGCAGGGCTGAAAACATAATAATAAACATTGAAAGCTGTTCCATTATTTAATTTCCTCCACTTTTTGTTTAATTTTATTGATTGTTTGGGTTAAAATAAATACATAAAGTTACAAAATCCAAATAAGGGGACCTGAAAATGTCACAAAAACTATCGGCATGTACCAGCATTCTGATTGGTAAAAAGGCCAGTCGCGATGGCTCAATCATGATCGGCCGCAATGAAGATGCCAAGGCAGCCTGGCCAAAACGTCTGGTTGTTCACGCGCGCGGCGAGATGCCATCTCAATTCGTTTCTAAAGATACCAAACTTGAGCTGACGCTGCCTAAGATCAGTGCTCGCTATACGGCAACGCCAGAATGGACCGACAAGTACGGCCTGTTTGAAGAAGCCGGCATCAATGAATATGGTGTAGCCATGAGTGCAACCGAAAGCGCCTATTCCAACGATCTGGTGTTAGGCTATGATCCACTCGTTAAAGAAGGCTTAAACGAAGAGGCCATGGTTACGGTTGTTTTGCCATACGTCAAGACTGCTCGCGAAGGGGTGCAAAGACTTGGCGAGCTGGTTGCCAAATACGGAACCGGCGAAACCAATGGCATTTTGTTTGCTGACGATGACGAGGCCTGGTATCTTGAGACTGGCGCTGGTCACTACTGGGTTGCCCAGCGGATTCCCGATGACTGCTATGCTGTCGTTGCCAATCAATTAGCCATCCAGGAGATTGATTTTAACGATCCAGACAACTTCATGTACCATCCTGGAATTCAGGAATTCGTCGAAAAGAACCATCTCAATCCGCACCCTGGCACCTTTAACTTCCGCCAGATCTTTGGTACGGCTGACCGTTCAGATGCCGTCTATAGTGAGCCGCGCGTTTGGTATGGTCATCAAATGTTCAGTCCCAAAGCTGCGCAAAACGAACAGCCAGAAGCTGCTGACCTGCCGTTTTTGATGAAGCCTGAACGCAAGCTGTCAATTTTTGATGCCCAGGCCTACCTTGGCTCCCATTATGAAGGGACGCCGTTTGATCCAATCGGTACCGGTTCGGATGAAGAAAAGCACCGCTACCGTCCCATCAGCCTGGCTAAAACGCAGGAAGCCCACATTCTGCAGACGTCCCGCGCCTCTAAAAACAGCATTCACTGGATTGCCATGGGGGTCGCCAATGAATCAACGTTTGTTCCATTCTTCAGCAACATCAACGACACCCCAGCACCATACAAACGAGGCAAGCTGCCGGCTCAGCTCAACTCGGCATACTGGATCTTTAAGCATGCCAGCGTTTTAGTCGACAGTCACCTGCATGATTTTCTGCCAATGCTTCGCGATGTCCAAAAAGACTGCAACGCCAAGGCCATTGCCATGATTCAGGCAACCGACGAAAAGGCAGCTGGTCTGGCCGGCGCTAAACTGACCAACTATTTGACGCGTCAGTCAGAAAACTTCGCGACCGACGTTTTAAACGCCTACCGTCAGCTGAGCCTCGAACTGATCACCAAAATGACTGATTACTGTCCTTTGAATTTTAACACAGATGAAAACCTGTAATAAATAATCTCATCTTGATAAAAGACTGACGGTGTCCTGCACACATGTCAGTCTTTTTTTAATCAGCACTCAACTTCTTGACTCTTTGATTGATCGTTTCAGAGTCTGTGGTAATTTCTTTTTTATAACGATTAAATAAGCTAAAATAGTTAAGTATGTTCAAAATGTCTGGCTGATACTGCTCAGTCTGGCAGATTAACTTAAAGCGAGGTTTTTTAAAATGATCGGAATCTGGGCCAACGTTGGCGCGGTAGTTGTCGGTACTGCAATCGGCTGTTTTTTTAAGCAGTTCTTACAGGAAAAATACATTGAGACCCTCTGGATAGCGTTAGGCTTTGCTGCTCTTGGCGTTGGACTGCAGTCGGTCATCAGCAACATGCCGAAAAGCAACTACCCGGTCCTTTTTATCATCAGCCTGGCAGTTGGGATCCCGCTAGGCACCTATTGGCAACTGGATGACCGTTCCAACCACTGGCTCAGCACGCGTTTTTCCTCTAAGCTTGGCGAAGGCGTGGCCACGGCAAGCTTTTTAGACTGCATTGGTGCTTTAGGGATCTTAGGACCAGTCGTTGCTGCAACCAATGGCAATCAGACGATGCTTTATACCAACGCCATGCTGACGCTGGTCTGCGGCATTATTTTTGGGACCGGCTTTGGCTGGGGGATGCTTTTGGAAACGCCGATCGTTTTAGTCTGGTTTGGCGGCATCTATTTAATCGCCAAGTTTCTGTCCGCCAGTTTCTTTTCCAATGCCTTCGTGGTTGAGGAATCAATCGTTGGTGGCTTTCTGATTGCCGCGTCTGGTTTCTCGCTGTTAAAAATCAAGGAGTTCAAAACGCTGGATATGCTGCCATCCTTATTGGGACCGCTGGTGTTCTTTTTATTTAAAAACATCTTTTAGCCAAATTGGCAGCGATCGGCTTAAATCTGTTCAGCTCACCTTCATTGATTGAAACCATCACCATTTAAAAACTCGCCTCAAGCGGCTATTATGCCCTTTGAGACGAGTTTTTTCTAGCAGTAGCATCCATAAAATGAGTGCCAGCTGTGGTGTACGCGTGGCAGCCAATGCATGGAGCAGCTTTGGCGGTAGTTATAGCCATACCAGCCAGAGTAATGAACATGAACGACGATGACAACCACTACCCGCTTACAACCAGAGTCAGTCGGTGCGGTTGGTGCCGTAGCCGCGATCGGTGCCGAATGAAGGGGCGGGCCTTGGCGATGGCTTCTTGGTATGCCAAAGTATCACTGGCATATTGTGTTTTTTTACCCTGCATCAAAAAACGCGTACTGAATTCAAAATCTTCTAAATTCATCTGTCAATTGAAAAGCTTTTTTAACAAAATCAGCTTTTATGATTTTAATTTCATTTTAATATATGCAAATAATCTAGCCTCTTAAATGAATATATACAAACAGTCAACGTTAAAAAAATAATATTTAGTATTCCTACCTAATGTATGAAACGTAAATTAATCAATTCAATTTCTGCAAATAAGCCATGAATTTGCGAATTATTATACAAAAAAATAAAAAAAGCACCTGAAAGATTCAGATGCTTAGTATAGTTATTTAGTTTTGTACAGTAAGTGTTACCCAAACCTATGGCAGACAGCTGATTGCCTGTTTAGTAGCATGCATTGAAGTCAGCTTTAACGAATCGTTTACTGTCTGCCCTAAATCATGCCGATCTGATTGAGCAACCCAAGCCTGCTTGTTTGTCTGAACATAGCTCTCGCCAGCCGGGACGTTTCCTAGATCAAGCTGCAGCTGATGGTGACGAACCAGATAGTAAGTTCCATTTTGATCAAAAGCTGCTTGATAGGCTTGCCGATGATTTAAAATTCGGCGCAGCTGTTTTTGATTATCAACTCTGATGTATTTTCCCCGATATCTGCCAGCGCCAAAAACCACATACTGGTAGTCATTTGGCGTGCTGGTCAATTCTGCTTTGGCTGCGGATGATGCTTGATAGCGATAGACGCGATTGACCAGCGGATGTGCCTGCATAAATCGATAGCCGCGATACCCCCAAAACGAAACCACTAAAGCCAGCAACAACAATAGAATGATCTCGACAAAACGCTGTTGTCTTTTCATTGTTATCCCCCTGTTTATTTCGGTGCCAGACTATGCGTATCCAGTCTGCACGTCACATTTAGAATAACCTTTTGCAGAGGGATTTTGCAAACATAATTTATGGATTGGAAACTGAAGAGCTGTGACTTACCCGTTTATTTTTACTATTGACGGCATTAGGCTGATCACTGTCCAGTAAATATTCCTCAATCAAATTAATGATCTGGCGATTCTGCGGCAGTGACGAGTGCTGCGCCTTGCTGCCGGTAACCGTCATCTCGGTATAGTGCTTGACCTGTTTTTGATAGATATAGCGCCCCGCTCTTACGCTGCCTAATTTAACGATGCCGTCTTCAGTATAGGTATCGGCACCAGAAACTGAATAGACATCCAGGCTGGACGGCAGCTGGTCACGATGCTTCAAAAAGTAGGTGTACATCTGCGTCGGATTGCTGGTTGAGCTTTCATTAAGATTAAATGGCGAGCCAACCGTCATCAACCGTTTGATTTTTACATAGTCTGAATAATCTGAGTAGTATTTTTCCAGCCATAGGGTCCAGATCAAACCACCGTTGGAATGACCAAACGCTTTAAAATTATTAAACTTATATTGATCAATCAGTTCATTAAAGGCTTCATCAAACATTTTGGCCTGTTTCTTGATGTTGTCATAGCCATCATGATTGTTTTGAAAACCCACGACAATAATCGGTTCGTTGTCGCCACTGCTGATCTTGCCAGTATATGTAATCTTACCGCTGTTGTAGACCTCCAGCTTTAATAGACTGTGCTTGTGACTGGTGTCTTTATTAAGCAGCGTCACCATTTCATCAAAGCGATTCTTGGTTGCCGAACTGCCCGGAATCATAATGACCGGCGACATCTGAGCCTTGCTGCGCTGTGCCAGATAATGGTTGTTGTCTTTCATCCAAAAGTAGGCCGGAAACGCCAGGACAATCAGCAAGACTACGACAAAAATCAATAAGCGCATGCTGCGTCGGCGCTCTTTATCATTAATAATCAGCATTATGCCACCGCCTCGATTTGTTGTGTTTTAAGTTCAGCACCAAGCGCCAACCGAACGAATGGGGTATATACCCAGACATCAAAAATCAGCAGCACCAATGAAAACAGCAGTGCCTCCCAATCACCATTGGAACCGATAAATGCCGCCAGTGGCCCAGGAGTCCCCATTGGCAGTGGATAGGGCGTTGCCGGGATCAGATGCATTAAGGTTGCCAAAGCGCCCAACAAAAGATTAGCCAAAGGCAGCAGCAGATAAGGCAGCAAGAAGACGGGATTTAGAATTACTGGCAGACCGGTCATCAAGCCATAACCGCTGTTAAACAGGGTCGGCAATAGGTTCCAACGTGCCAACCGCTGAATTTCCGGCTGTCGGCCAACGATGATCAAGGCAATCACTAAAGCCAGTATGACTCCATCACCGCCAAAGTTGGCAAATGAGCTGTAAAGCGTAGAAGTTAGGCATTTGTATGGTACGTTCCAGCTTGAGCCATGCTGAAAAGCGTAGTTCAGATTGGCCGCCGCCGCGCCGGTCAATCCCTGAGCAGCCGTGTTGATCGTTGGTCCGCCAATGCCCAGCCAGCTCATCAATAACGAAACGGCAATCAAAGGAAGGGCCACCCATAGCGACTGATTGCCCTGACCAAAGTTCTCCAACCAGGTATAGGCAAGATCCAGCCAGGAACTTAACGTCAGCCAGTTGAACAATGCTCCTAAGGCCGCGCCGACTGCCAGCGAAAAAAACAGCGGCCGGATAGCATTCAGAGCACGCTGCTGCATTTTTTCCAGCGTCTCAATCGTCTGATCGCTGGGCTCGCCGCCTTTTCCCAGCCAACGATAGACCTGCCCAACACCATAGCCAACGATCAGCGCAAACAAGACGCTGCGCACGCTCAAAAGATTCCAGTCAAATGAGATCATGTTGGGGCTGCTCGTACGCGTATAGCGAAATGCCAACAAAAGCATAGTGGCAAAACCGGTCATTCCTGCCATCGGCGCATCCTGATGATATAGTTTGGCGGTATAGCGGGCCGCAGCATAGGCAGCCATCACGCCAAACATCCCAAACGTAATCTTGGCCAGACCGCCCGTGAGCCCCGTAATACCAGTCCAAAGCCAGTCTGGCATGATGTCGCCCAGATCGGCAACATTAAAGAAAAAACTATCCGTGGCAAAGAAGGCTTTTTTCAGCATCACTGCCAAGGTCCCGACATAGGCGATTGGAAACAGCAGCATCAATGTCTGTCGGGTAATTTTGATAAAAGAGCGCTGATTGAAACGCACCGTCCATTCCACTAATCTGTTCAGCATAGCTTCACTTCACTTCTTAAAAGATTGTTTAGACTTAGTATACCGCGAACCGGCTGATAACAGCATGTTCGCAAAAAGAAAAAGGTTCATGGCTGACTATTTCAGACCATGGACCTTTTTTAGTTACCAGCTGGCTTTTTTGACGCCCGGCAGCTGACCTTTGTGTGCCAGTTCACGGAAGTTCAGCCGTGACAAGCCAAATTTGCGCATATAGGCATGCGGACGGCCATCCAAGCGGTCACGGTGATGCAGGCGCACCGGTGCCGAATTGCGCGGCAGCTTGGACAGGCCGATATAGTCACCGGCCGCTTTCAGTTCAGCACGCTTGGCTGCGTACTTTTCAACCAGCGCTTCTTGATGCTTGAGCTTGGCAATCTTAGACTTTTTGGCCATTTTCTACCCTCCATATTTAATGTAGATTTTGATTAAAAATAAGATTTTTACATTTGCATAGTCATTCGTTGGTTATTATGCCAATTTGCGTTTTTGAATGCAAACTTTTTGCCTTACTTTTTGTAATCAAATTAGATTATGGGAATCTGGCAAAAAAGCGGCCATTAGTTGGTCAATATGTCAGGAATGTTTCTTAACTCGTTTGGCATAAGCTTGGTACTCAGCCAGATAGTCCCATTTGCGATTGATCTGATCAAGCAGCTCTTGATCATGCGTATTGACCCGGCCAGTTTCAAGCGTCCGCTTATAAAGTTGCAGGTAAGGAATATCTGATTCAACAGCCAGCTCATATTCCGATTCACGATCATAAGGTACGTGCCGATAGTCCAATTCGGCAATCCCATCATCGTCAACCTCCAAGATCAGATAATGAGCCCGCGTATCGTGCTGCAGCGGCCACCAGCCATTAAACGGCTCCCCGACCGATCCCGGGTTCAAGATCAAGCGCTCATCACTGGCATAGCGCATCAGACTGTGATGAACGTGAGCATAGATGGCCACGTCTTGCTGATCGAAATTTTCAAACAGCTGGTCAAAATGCTCGACTGGATTGGTGGGAAACAGCGCCTGCCCCATGTTGAGCGTTGGCAGATTATGCGAAATGCCAAACGTTAATTTGCCAGCCTGCTTTTGAACATGCAGCGGCCAACTGGCAATCTCATCAATCACAGCGGCGGAAACATGCTCGCCAACGTACTGGGCCAAACGAGCAAAATAGATTCGCGAGGGCTTTTCAAGATCCATCTGTCCCCGCACGCCCTTGACCGTTAAATCATCCCAGTTGCCGCGTACCATTACGCTTGGCTGCATTTTTTTAATCAGCTGCCAGATCTCCATTACACCTGGGCCGGGCATCAACAGGTCGCCAATAAACCAATATTCATCAACACTATGGCGCAGACTGTCAGCATACATTGCCTGCAAAGCATGCAGATTGCCATGTACGTCAGAAAATACCGCGATTCGCTTGCTCATCATGTCACCTCATTATTTATTCACATGAATAATCATATCAAACCTGGCTGAACTCTGTGCAAAAAAATCGAAAAATCATCATTGCGGACTTGTTTTGCATGGCGCTTTCAATGCTAGACTAGATTGGTATGAAATTATATCTTTAATCTACTTTTGTTGCTTGATATTTTATGAAAGGAAGTCTGTTATGTCCGCAACCAATGTCGACGCGCGCACTCGCCGCAGCGTAACGATCATCCTGCTGGTTGCCAGTTTCATCAGTCTGGCAAGTCAAACTATGATGGTTACCGCCTTGCCAGTGATTAAAAACGATCTGCACGTTTCGCTAAATGCCGCTCAGTGGCTGACGACCGGCTATACGCTGCTGATCGGGGTTATCACGCCATTATCGTCAAACATCTACGAACGCTTTACCAACCGCAGCGTCTTTTTATCAACGGTTGGGACCTTCATCATCGGCACGCTGATTGGCTGCTTTGCAAATAATTTCTGGCTGCTGCTATTGGCACGCTTGGTTCAGGCCTGCGCTGGCGGAATCTTAATGACGTTTCAGATGACGACGATGATTACTATCTATCCACCTGAAAAGCGCGGTTCCGTTTTGGGAATGTCTGGTCTGGTGATTGCTTCTGGACCAGCTTTGGGACCTTCTTTATCGGGACTGATTCTGGAATACTTCTCATGGCGCTATATCTTTATTTTTGTCTTGCCATTAATGCTTTTGGTCTGGCTGGGCGCGTTCTTTAAGATGCCAAACTTCTCTCAACCACGCCCTATCAAGATCGATCTGGTGTCGGTCTTGATCTCATTAATCGGATCATCACTGATTTTGGGCAGTCTGACCGTCTTTGAGCTCAACTTGATGATCGGGCTGGCGATGCTGCTGATTGGGCTGCTGATTATCTGGTTCTTTATTAAACGCCAGCTGCGAATGGCCGATCCAATGCTGAAAGTCCAGATCATCCGCTACCCTTCATTTCGAATGATGACGGCAGTCGGCTGCTGCGCATTTATGATTCTGCTGGGAACCGAGCAGCTGTTGCCAATCTTTACCCAAAACGTGATGCATATCGGCAGCTTTGAATCCGGCTTGATTCTGCTGCCTGGCGCCATCTGTAATGCTTTGTTTGCGCCAATTGCTGGTCGGCTCTACGATCAATACGGTCCTAAATGGCTGATAACGACTGGCGGCATCTTGACGCTTTTGGCTTCTGTTCCCTTGGTTCGTATCAATGCTCAAATGCCAATCTGGGTCTTAACCGTTGCCTACATGCTTCGGCTGATTGGTAATGCATTTTTGTTTAATCCCGCGCTTTCGGAGGCATTCTCCCAACTGTCACCGCAGGAAAACAGTCATGGAACGGCGCTTAACAATACACTGCGCCAAGCTTGTGGGGCTGCTTCCGTCACGCTTTTGGTGGTTATTTCCGGCTTGCCGGCTTCGTTAACAATTGGCGTTCAGTCCGCCATGTGGGTAACCGTTGCTTTAGCCGTCTTAATGCTGGTAATCTTTTATCGCTACCTTGGCTGGAAGAAGCGTCAGTTGGGCTAATCCGGTTCATTTATACAATCAAATTGGAAGGTGATCATTTGGAAGACTCGAATATCGGCACCCATCATGAACTGCCCAGCAAATGGCATCAAACTTTTTACACTCTTTGGTTTGGCTGTTTTATTACTGGAATGGGCTACTCGATGACCATGCCGTTCATCTCACTTTTTATCAATGAACTGGGGCATTTCTCGCGCTTTGAGCTTAATATTTATTCTGGTATGGCGTTTGCGGCAACTTTTATTTCCCAGGCAATCGTTTCACCATATTGGGGCAGTCTTGCCGATCGTAAAGGTCGCAAGCTGATGTGCATGCGGGCTTCTGGCGTCATGGCCTGTACGATTTTTTTGACTGGACTTTCAGTCAATGTCTGGATGATTATCGGCATGCGCTTTTTACAAGGCGCATTCTCTGGCTATATCAACAACTCAATTGCCTTGATGGCTGGTGAGACCCCCCACAGCAAATCTGGTTGGGTAATGTCAGCCATGACGACAGCTGGCGTTACCGGTAACCTGATCGGACCGCTTTTGGGCGGAACCCTATCAAGCGCCTTGGGATATCGAATCCCATTCTTTATTACCGGCGGATTGATGTTTGGTGTTTTTATCGCTACTTCGATTCTGGTTAAAGAAAAGTTTACGCCGATTAAAAAAGAAAATATGAAGCCCATGCGCGAATTAATGGGCCAAATCGACAATGTTCAATTAATTGTGGTTATGTTTGTCACAACCATGCTGGTGCAGTCATCGGTAATGTCAATCAACCCTATCGTTTCGCTCTATGTTAAGGAAATGATGCATGATACCGGCAATATCGCATTTGTCGCGGGGATTGTCGCTGCTACCCCAGGGCTGGGAAATCTCGTAGCCGCTTCTAAAGTTGGCCATACCATGGATCGCATTGGTCCGCAAAAAGTCTTAACGGTTGGCTTGCTTATTGCGGCCGTCCTTTTTATCCCGATGACCTTGACCAATTCGCCTTGGATGCTAGCGTTCTGGCGCTTTTTGCTTGGGTTTGCCAACGCGGCTTTGATGCCGGCTGCCCAGACAATTCTGACCTTGGAAGTGCCAACCGAGGCTTTTGGCCGGGTCTTCAGCTATAATCAATCATTTCAAGCGGCCGGCTCCGTACTTGGCGCGCTGCTTGGCTCCACTATTTCCGGTTTGTTCAGCTATTCGGCCGTCTTCGCTATTACTGGCTGTACCCTGCTGCTGGACTTTCTGTTGGTCTATCTGACAAGGCATCATCATAAAATTGCCATCTAAATTATAAAAAAACATCACTTGACTTCATCGTCAGGTGATGTTTTTTTATTGACCTGAGTTGTCACTGGCCTAATAGCTAATTTTTGGCAATGCCTTGCAGTACCAGACTTGCCCCTTCATCAGCTGCCGTATGCGGATCAAAGTGCTGACCAAATAAAATCATCCTGGTCGTATAGCCCAAAATCGTTGAAATCATTAACTGAACGATACTTTCCATCGTCAGGCCTTCACGAATCTTGCCCTGCTTTTGATAGTATTCAAATACTTCAATGAAGGGCGTAGCAACTTTGGCAAAGGCATCAACTACTTCTTGGCGCAGATGTGGCTGTTCCAAAAACGATCCATACATTAACCGAGCAAAGTTGCGATTGTTATCAACCAACTCCAGCCGATTCAAAAAAATCTCATGAACCAGGTCGCTTAATTCCGGATATTGCCGCGTCAAGACATTTTGTGCGAAATCAACTGCTACTTGAGGAATCACCAATTCGCGAATCGGTGTCAGAATCGCCGTTAAAATCGCTTGTTTGGTCTTAAACTGCTTATAGACCGTTCCTTCAGCAACACCGGCTTTTTGGGCAATCTGCCGCGTACTGGTCTGGTTAAAGCCCTGCGTGGCAAACAGCTCCATGCTGGCTCGTAATACTTCCCGCTGACGCTGGGTTATATCCATCTTAGCCAGCATGTTTTCAAAAATATCTTCAGCCATCTCAACAGCTCCTTTAAACTGGACGATATTTTCTCAAAGATACCACATTCAGACAGATAAATAAAACGGCAAATACAATGAGACTGCCCAATTCATTGCCAACCTGCAGCAGACCAGCACCTTTTTCAATAATATCGGTCATCGCCGTGGATCCATAATAAAGCGGAGTGCAATATCCGATCAGCTTCAACCAATGCGGCATGGTATCAAACGGAATCAAGCCTGAGAATAAAAGCTGCGGAATAACGATGATTGGTACAAACTGCATCATCTGGAACTCTGATTGAGCAAATGCCGAGATCAAAAGGCCTAAGGTGAGCGCAACCAACGCAACTAGAATATTGGTTAAAAAGACACCGCTGAGACTGCCCAAAACCTGCATTTTAAAAATCCAGACGCTAAAGCCAACGATAATCAAGGTCTGTACGATCGCGAACGTGCCATAGCCAAGGATATAGCCGCCGATCAATTCACCGCGACGAATCGGAGTTGCCAAGACCCGATCCAGCGTGCCGCGCGTCCGTTCTCTGAGCAGTGCAATTCCTGAAATCAAAAAGACAAAGAAGAACACGACAAAACTGATCATAATTGGAAAAATCGCATCGAAATAAGTCGAATTGGCACTGCCATATAGATACTTGACCGCAACTTTTTTCTCGGCCGTTGACTGACTGCCAACTGACAGCTGCCTGCCTGTCGCTGGTAATTGAGCAAGCAGTGTTTGGAGCATTGCCTGCTGCTGTTTGATTATTCGCGTCTGGTTCTGCAGTGCCAGTTTGATCTTTGCCAGACTGAGACCTTGGCGAATCAGCTTGCTTTGCGATGGGTTGTTATTCGCCAATGTCAGCGTTAATTTATCATCATGTTCTTTTAAAACGCCCGCGTAATCATTTTTCCTGATCAGCTGGCGGGCCGTTTGCCGTTCGTTTTTGGCAAGTTTGACGACCTTGAGATGTTTGGTGCCGTCAACTGCCTTAACCAATGAAGCATCGACATTCTGTGTCGCCAGGACGGTCGTTTGCGTGGCATTGGTCTGAAACATCGCCCAAATCAAAGACAACATCAGCAACGGTCCAAACATCATTAAAGCCAGCGTGCGTCGATCACGCAACATTTCCAAAATAACTCGCTTAAAGACTGCTAAGATGCGCATCTTGAATCCTCCCTGCTTTTAAGAATACTTCTTCAACGTTATCAACGGCATACCGCTGTTTCAGATCAAGCGGTGTGCCGGCAGCAATCGCCTCACCATTTCGAATCATCAAAAGCTGCGTGGCCTGTTCAGCATCCTCCATTACATGCGTTGTCATCAGAATCGTTTTGCCGGCTGCTGCCAGCTGCTTTAACTCCTGCCAGATCTGGATCCGCAGCTCGGGGTCAATCCCCACGGTCGGTTCATCCAAAATCAAAAGCTCACTGGTTCCCAACAGCGTAATTGCCAATGAAAGCCGCCGCTTCATACCGCCAGAAAAGTCAGCCACGCGTCGATCCAGAAACGACTGCAGACTAACCACCCGCGCAACTCGCTCAATCTCTGCAACAGTCTGCTGATGCGGCATTTTGCGCAGGCTGGCAAAGAACTGGAGATTTTCACGGGCTGTAAGCGTATCGTATAGAGCATCCGTCTGTCCCATATAGCCAATCTTTTCCAGCAGGTGTCGATTCGGCATGGCTTGGCCAAAAACGCGTACCGTGCCGCTCATTGGCTTGATCATCCCCATAATTGCCCTAATCAAGGTGGTTTTGCCCGAACCACTGGGACCAAGCAGCCCAAGAATCTCACCAGGACGAACGATAAGATTGATGTTTTTGACTACGGGTTTTTGCTGATAGCCAATCTGGAGGTCGGTAATTGCAATCGTATTTTCCATTGTTTCCCTCTTTTCATTAAGTGAGTATGCACTCATTATAGCGGACGTTAAGGTGAGTTGCAACTCACTTTTCGGCAAAAATTAAAACGGCTGGTCGCCGAATGCTTTAATCTAGCGAATCGCTCAGCCGGCTTGATCAGCAGCATGTTTCTGTTGACCAAAATAAAAGAGTAGCCGGAAAGCCTTTATATCAAGGTTTTCTCTAGCTACTCTCGGAATTAGGAAAATTTGAAGTGTGCCAGCGCTTGCCGACGCTGACAGCTAATTAGAAGTCTACGTTCGCAGATAGATTTCTAACTATACGCAATATTATACGAATAAAATCACCGCTTGTCATTAGGCATGTCAACTAAAATTTTCCATTGCACTTGTTTTATTCGCCTAATTCGCCTGGGTCATCATTGCCGCGCAAAAGCCGATGGACGCCTAAAGCCTGGTAGAGCTCGAATGATTCAGGCATGACGCCGGGAACAAAGCCATATCGATTGCTGATCTTATTCAGCCGGTATTTGATCGTATTTCGGTGAACGTAAAGCAGATCACCAGCCTGCTCTATATTCTGTGGCGTATCAAGCAAAAAGGCCATTAGTGTTTCTACCAGATTATGCTGCATGGAGTCCAACCGTTTTTGCCAACGAATGACCTCAGTGCCTTCTTCCTGCAGCTCTCTTTGACAGCCCCGCGCAAACTCTAAATCAGCCTGATTCAAAAACAAGCGATATGGCAAGATCGTACGGGCCGCTGGCAAGTATTGACTGACCAGCTGATACAGTCTTTGAATGCCGCCAACGCCATCAACCAGGGCGGCTTCGACTACGACACATTGAGCAGCCAATTGATGATCGTCCTTCTTAAAGTCAGTTTCCCAATTCTGCCAGTTTTGATAGGAAGGCGTCTTTTCCAACAATACGATCAATTGGTCATTATACCAGTCACTGATCAGCTGGTCGGTATATTGCTCAGTCAGTTGATCAACCCATTTTTTCATCTTAGCTTTGTTAACGTCATTCGGACAGCTGACAATCAAGGCAGCCTGCGTATTTTTAGGCTCAAAACGGTACTGGCGACCAAGTTTGGCAGCCCGAACGATCTGTCCTTGAATGATGGCGCGAATCAGATTTTGATCATCCTGATTCTGCCCGCCCCAAAGATTCAAGGCTGTCTGCAGCGTTTCAGCCACTCGCTCGCACGTCAGATTGGTTACCGTCTGGCGGCCAACGAACAAGACCGTCTCCTCACTGTTTGGCAAGCGCCAATGCGTAATCTTCATACCATCAGATGTAGTTACCGGCAGCTCGCCATTCATATTAATTTTTTCAACCACGTTCAAGAGACTTTCCCAGTTGACAACCGCTTCTTTAGGCCAGTTTTCACGATACACGATCTCGCCTTGGTCATCGATAACTGCCAATGAAGCCTGTATCTGTTCGGCCAAAAGCTCTAGGACCTCGCCAACGCTGCGCCGATATTCCGGCATTGCCGAAACGCGACCGATAATTGTCGGTGCAAAGCTGGGATGACGCATCCGATCTTGGAAAATCGCAAACATGATTTCAGAGATAACGGCACTATAGGTCATGTTCTTTTGCGTTTCCTGGGCAAAAATCATCAAGAAGTTGAGACGATCAGCCGTTTCCTTGATTTCAGTAAGGAGACTTGGTACCCGCTCACCAACATAATAAATTACCACGCCAACACAACCAGTTTTGGCCAGCTGTTCGATTTTAGTGCAATCCGTTACCAGATCATAGTTGTCTTGTTCAATTGAGGTCAGCAGCAGCTGTTCATTAGCCGAATTTTCCGGCTGATAGAGTTCTCGTTGGGCCACCGACGTCGCTGAAAAGTCGATTACCGATACCGTTGAAACTATTCGATCCAGCCCTGCTTCGCCTGCTGCAATGTGTGATCGCGACAGGGTTGGCAGTTTCAATAGGTCGCGAACCCGGACACTCATATTCTCCACTCCCAATTCTAAATTAAAAAAATATTAGAATTATGATACCATATTCTAAATAAATCCGCAATTTCTCATTTAATAATAAAAAAAAGACCGTTAATTGTCAATTTAACCAGACAAGTACGATCTTTAACATTATCGTTAATTTTTAAAGCTGTGAACCGGTGCCGGAATCGTGCCGCCGCGACTGATCATGGCTGCTGAAGAGGCGTGACTGACATCCATGATTGGCGCATAACCCAGCAGACCACCAAATTCAACCGTATCGCCAACCTTTTTGCCAGGAACTGGAATGACCCGGACTGCCGTTGTTTTGGCATTGATCATCCCAATTGCGGCTTCATCGGCAATCATCCCGCTAATGGTTGAAGCTTCAATATCACCCGGTACTGCAATCATATCAAGTCCGACCGAGCAGACCGCCGTCATGGCCTCTAGCTTGGAAACGTTCAAGTAGCCAGCATTCACGGCTTTGATCATCCCAGCATCTTCGGAAACCGGAATGAAAGCGCCGGAAAGTCCGCCGACATGACTGCAGGCCATAATGCCGCCTTTTTTAACAGCATCGTTAAGCATCGCCAAAGCTGCAGTCGTTCCATGCGCGCCAACGCTTGAAAGCCCGATTTCTTCCAAGATTTCGGCAATTGAGTCGCCAATCGCTGCCGTGGGGGCCAATGAAAGGTCAACAATTCCAAATTTGGCGCCTAGACGCTTGGCCGCCGTGGTACCAACCAATTGCCCCATCCGAGTAACCTTAAAGGCCGTCTTTTTGATGGTTTCGGCTACGACGTCCATTGATTCGCCCTTAACCTTTTCAAGGGCTGCCTTGACAACCCCTGGACCCGAGACTCCACAGTTGATGACGACATCCGATTCGCCAACGCCATGAAAGCCCCCTGCCATAAACGGATTATCTTCGACCGCGTTGCAGAAGATCACCATCTTGGCATTGTTCATGTAGTCCAGTTCGGAAGCTTCTTTAACGACTTCCCCCATTTCCTTGACGGCATCCATGTTGATCCCCGTTCTTGTGGAGCCAACATTAACGGATGCACAGACCAGGTCAGTCTGCGTCAAGGCTTCAGGCAGCGACTTGATTAGCGTCTTGTCGCCATTTTGGTAGCCCTTTTGAACCAGTGCTGAATAGCCGCCAATAAAATCAACGCCTACCGTTTTGGCAGCTCGATCCAAAGCCAGGGCATACTTGACATAGTCGTGATCACCAGAGGCCGCGGCAATCAATGAAATCGGCGTCACCGTGATACGCTTGTTGGCAACTGGAATTCCGAATTCAGTTTCGATTTCCTCGCCAACCCGCACCAGATCCTTGGCCTTTTTCGTAATCTTGTCGTAAATTTTTTGACAGGCCCGATCACTGTCGCTGTCGATACAATCAAGCAGCGAGATCCCCATCGTAATCGTTCGCAGATCAAGTTTTTCCTCAGAGACCATGCGAACCGTTTCCATAATCTTTTCAGTTTCCAAAACAGGCCTCCTATAGCTGGTGCATAGCGTCATACATTTCTTGGTTGCGAATGTTGATGTCAACGCCCAGTTTGGTGCCTAAAGCATCCAGTTCTTGGGTCAGCTTTTCAAAATCAGCAGCATCATCGTCTACATCGACCATCATCATCATCGTAAAGTATCCATCCATAATAGTTTGAGAGACGTCTACGATATTAATGTCATTTTGAGCCAGATAGCTGCTGACCCCTGCAATGATCCCGGTTTTATCCTTGCCAATCGTGGTTAAAATCGCCCGCATAATGTTCCTCCTAAAATCTGCTTAGAAAATGATTATATTTATCTTAACATATTGAACGAACATTTTTAACCATTCAATCATTAATAGAAGTGAATTTTAATGATTTTTAATAGCGTTCCGATATTTCAGACGGTTAAATCAGAAAAACACGAATGTTATCGCTGTAAAAGACTATTCACCTTTAAAACGGCGAAACGCTTGGCCAAACCGCAGCTTGAACCTAGCCAACAGCTTAGGATCTAGCTGCATTGTTGAAATCAGCGGACTGGCTGGATCATCAGCATCTAATGGCGCCATAATGCCGGTAGTCAATGGCCAAAAAAGTGCAATCTCATCGGGCAGATTCGGATCATCGGGATGGCTGGCCACGTACTCATCGAAAAACAGCGCGATTTGCTGCGTCTGCTCCATAAAATCATACATAGCGGATTCAACTGCCCGCTGCTCGGCATTCTGACGATAGATCACCGCACTGCGCTCCCAGTCATAAAGTCCTGATTTGGTAATCTCATTGAATAAAACAGCCAGCCCGGCCATAAAATCAGTATCATCATCGATTGCTACGCGCATCCCCAAAATCTCAGCATAGGAGAGCTCCGCTACGCCAATCATCTCTTCATCAGCAACCGGATTATAGATCGTGATCGTCCAGCGAGAATCAAACTGATCCGGCTTGGCACTATAATCAACCTTTAAAATCTCATCACTGGCAACCGGCTCTTGATTGATCAGTTCCGCAATCACGCAGCGCGCCATAAAAATACCAATCAAAGTTGCACTGTCAGGCAGCGGCAAGCTCGTGTAGTCCGCCAGATCCTCCTGTAGATCCAGCAATTCGTTTTGATATTTGCGAATCATGGCAGCCTGCTGTTCGGAAGTTAAAAAATCGTTTCCCCATTTACGACCCAATTCATATAAGTAGACATCACTGTTAAGCATTCGAATGATGTCTTGCCAAGTTATCGTTTTCAAAGCTTTCACCATTTTCTTTTCCTAATTCTGGATTGGTATCTCATTTTAACACGTTTCTCAATTGCGAACAAATGTTTGAGAAGTAAAAAAAACCAGACCGCTCTTTTCGATCTGGTTTGAATTTAATAGTTTTATCGCTGATAGACAACCTTACCATCAACCAGCGTCAGATCAGCCGTGCCATAGACCTGCTCACCGGTAAACGGATTGTTGACGCCTTTGGAAAGATAATCAGCTTCATTAAGCGTTCGCTGCGTGGTCAAGTCGAAGATCACGATATCGGCTGGCTTGCCCGGTTCCAGATGTCCAGCTTCATGCAGACCAAAAATGTCAGCTGGATTGGTGCTCATCCAGTTCAGCAGCTGTTCCAAGGTGCAGATGCCGCCCTTGACGAATTTGGTATACATCATCGGAAAAGCCGTCTCACTGCCAGTAATACCGTTAGCTGCCCCCCGCATGTCATCTTTTGGCTTTTCAGCTTGTGAATGCGGGGCATGGTCAGTCGCAATCATGTCAACCGTACCATCAAGCAGTCCCTCAATCAGCGCCTGCCGATCATCTTCATGACGCAGCGGCGGATTCATCTTGTAATATGAGTTATTGGCCGGGATGTCTTGATCAGCCAGCAACAGATGATGTGGTGATGCCTCACAGGTTACGTTGACGCCCTGTGACTTGGCAAACCGTACCATCGCAACGCTTTCCTTGGTAGAAACGTGACAGATATGGTAGTGAACCCCCGTCGCGTTGGCTAAGACCAGATCCCGAGCCACCTGAGCCGATTCCGAAACGCTGGGTGCACCCGGCAGTCCTAGTTCTTCAGCTCGTTTGCCAGCATTCATGATCCCGCCAAACAGCAGCGAATCATCTTCAACATGCGCCGCCAAGATCATCTTTTCTTTGGCGATGCCTTCCATGGCTTGATACATGGTGCCAGCCGTCTGGACACCGCTGCCATCGTTGCTGAAGGCATAAGCGCCTGCCTGCTTGAGGCCATGAAAGTCAACCAGTTCCTCACTGGTCCGTCCATGTGTAATGGCACCATATTGAAAAATGTGGACGACCCCTTCTTTTTGATTCAAAGAAGTCTGTGCTTGCATGCGTGCTGGCGTGTCCGGTACCGGATCAACGTTTGGCATGGCGCCAACCGTGGTAAAACCACCATGAGCAGCTGCCTTGCTGCCGGCTTCGATCGTTTCCTTATAGGTTTGGCCCGGTTCTCTGAAATGCACGTGAACGTCAACCAGTCCTGGTGCTACTAATTTATTGGTGGCATCAATCGTTTCATCGGCGGCCGGCAGATCGTTGCCAATTGCCTGAATTTTGTCATCAGCAATTCGGACATCCGTTTTAACCAATTGGCCGTTTACAAAGACCGTACCACCCTTGATCAGTTTTGTCGTCATCTTATTCCAAACCACCCAACTTACGACCGCGCAGAACTGCTTCAATCATTGCCATCCGCATGAAGACCCCGTTTTGCATCTGACGGAAGAAGACGGACTTAGGCGCCTCAACCAGTTCACTGGCCAGTTCAACGCCACGGTTGATTGGACCTGGGTGCATGATGATGGCATTGTCTTTCATCTTATTGTAGCGATCTTGGTTCATGCCGTACTTTTCATGGTAGGCTTCTTTGCTGAAGTCCTTTTCGTGAGCATCATCATTGGAAAGCCGTTCATGTTGAACCCGCAGCAGCATGATGGCATCCATCTCGCCAACCAGTTCGTCAACCGGCTTGTATTGACCATACTGCGTAAAGTCTTCATTAAACCAGTATTCTGGACCAGAGAAGTAGACTTCAGCCCCCAGCTTATTGAGCAGCTGAGCATTGCTGCGGGCAACGCGGGAGTGGCTGATGTCACCGATAATGGCAATCTTCAGGCCCTTAAAGGTACCAAACTGTTCATGGATCGTCATCACGTCCAGCAGACATTGTGATGGGTGTTGGCCCGAACCATCACCGGCATTAACGATTCCAATGTTGGCCTGTTCGTTTTCTTTGGTGTCGATCAGTGGCTGGTAGTAGTTGTTTTCACTGTGACGGATAACTGCCAGATCAATTCCCAGCGCCGTCATCGTCAGCATCGTGTCGTACAGCGTCTCACCCTTTTTAACTGAAGAATGCGTTGGATCAAATGGAATCTCCGTCAATCCCAGCTTACGTTCAGCTACGGCAAAGCTGGTGTGCGTCCGCGTGGAGTTTTCAAAAAAGCCGTTAACGACATAGACTGGTTTGTTCAGCTTTGGTACGGCACCACCACGCTTGAAGTATTCAGCACGAGCAATCAAAGCGTTGACTTCATCAGCCGACAGATCTTCTACGCTGACAAAGTTTTCTAAGCGGACAAGGTTCATAGGTTCTAACATTTTGACAAAATCCTTCCTTAAATTCACGAGTAACCGTTTGGACGCTCACTGTCGTCCTTTAAATGGCGGATCAAAAATCCTCCTTTGTGAATTTGTCCTTAAAAAAAAACACCACCCTTATTTGAGGGCAGCGTTCAACGAAAACAGCATTCACCATGCCGCAATTTAATTCGTTTCCTTGCTAGCCTCTCTGGACCAAACTTAAAGGACATCCATTCATTGCAAATAAAGATACTCGCTGTTGGTTGCTTTGTCAATTGCGTTTTTTGGGTAAATCGTTATGAAAATTCAGCTTTCTCGTCACCAAATGCCGTTATGTCGGCGATTGTAACTAATTTGCAAAAAATTTAATCACAGCGGCCAACTAATACTGACCGTTTCATTAATCGCTTTATCATCTTTTTTTAATATTTTTCAGCATTTAACTGTACTTTTTCTGATTAAGTATGATAAGTTCATTCTAATAAGATTTTTGCAAATGAGGGATTTTTCTAATGAAACCAAAAATTGCGATTCCAGCCGCAACCTTGACTGAAGCCACCAACGTTATCAACGAGCGCAATGCTCCATTTGCGCCGCGGCCGATTATTGAAGCCGTTGTTAAATCAGGGGGCGTGCCGATTATTTTTCCAAGCGTGCAGCCCGACTTAGCGCCTGAATATCTCGAGACTTTTGATGGGATTGTCTTTGCTGGTGGGGCCGATGTTGATCCAACATTTTACGGTCAAGAGCCACACATGAATCTGGGAATGACCTACCGTAAACGGGACCTGTTTGAGATTGCACTGCTCAAGGGGGCGGTTCAGTCCGGCAAGGCCATTTTAGGAATCTGCCGCGGTATGCAGCTGATCAACATTGGGCTGGGTGGAACCGTGTATCAAGACCTTTCTGAGAATCCAGACGCTCATTTAAAACATGTTCAAGGTGCCCCAGGCAATCTGCCTTCGCATCATATTGACGTTGACCTGGACAGTCGCCTCTACAAGCTGATCGGCAAGCATCCTTATATCAATTCGCGACACCACCAGGCCATTGATCGGGTAGCGCCTTCGCTTAAGGTCGCTGCCCGCGCGCAGGATCTAGTCATTGAAGCCCTAGAATCGAGTGACAGTGATCAGATTCTGGCCGTGCAGTGGCATCCTGAAAATATGTATAAGCATTACCGCGAATCACAGGCCTTGTTTGGCGACTTTATCCGCCGCTCAGCCAAGGTTGCAGCCAAGCGTCATCATACCGATAATCAAAACAACTAGCATAAAAACGACACTGCATAAGCTTCAAGCTGGCAGTGCCGTTTTTTATGTCTAATCTTAAATTCGTCTATTTATCAAGTTCTCGCTTCAGCTCATCGGCATTTGGAATATGATCACCGGCAAATCCCTGGAACGGATGCAGCGATTCCATGGCCGCTTCTTGATAGCGACGCGCCCGCCGCAGTGCATAGCTTTCTAAAGAATCATTTTCGACGTAGTTCATCAGCTTAGCACTCGGTGTGGTTTTAGGATTGATAACCCGGTCTTCCAGATCTTCCAAAATCTCAGAAAATTCTGGTCCCAGTTGAATCTGGTTGGCATAGCGCTCCAGACTCTTGATCATTGCCAAAGCCTTGTTTTGATAATGGCAAGGTTCAGTTGGTAGTTCTTTAGCCACCACATCATTCATCTCGTCGGCATTATCCAGGACTCGATTAACCTCAGCAAGCGGCAGGGCTGGGTGCATAATAAAATAACTGGCCAGCAGACGAATAAAACGCAGCGTATCCGTTCTGACACCAACTGAACTGCTGGGATCCAGATCCAGCATGCGCAGCTCAATATATTCCACCCCAGTCTTGGGCAGCTCTTTTAGGTTGGCATTGCCTTTGAACCGCACGCTGCCATGAAATTCATAATCTGAGGTCAAAATTCCCTGCTTAACCCCATCTTCAATTCGATCAACGTAGCTTTGGACATCCGTATAGTCACCTTGAAATTTGGTCCCAAAACCATATGAGCTTTGGCGAATGCTGCGAACTGGATGGTCAATCCCCTGCCCTTTTTCAAAATAGTTGGCCTCAGCAATTGGGCTGGCACCAAACAGATAGGTAATAAACCAGCGATAGCGAACGAATCCTTGCGCCAAAACCGCGTACAGATAGTTGCGTACTGCTTTTTCGTCCTTAAACTTATCGGGAAAGCCTGCTTTGACCAGATCGATAATATGCTGATCAATGCTTAGATTAATGTGTACTCCGCATGGCGTTCCCTCTGAATAGCTGTGACGCTTGGTCCATTCTTTCAAATAGGCCTCTTTTTTTGGTCCCATCTTTGCCAAACGCAGCTGTGATTTATCAGCTGGCAGCTTAGGCGGCATTGACAGTGGCCAGAGCAGTTCACCAGGAGCCAGGGCCGCACGCAGAGCATTATTGATTTTATAAAGATAATGCATTGCATCCAATGAGTGGCTGGCAGCCGGTGTTACCATTTCAGGCATCGTCTCCAAATAGTCATTGGTCAGCCAAGGATTGGTCTTTTCATCGCCAATCGCGGCCGGATACGGTTCTTGACTGACATTGCCGGTTTCATCCACGCGCTGCATCTCGACTTCCAATCCCATTGTAAAATCAGAAGTCTTAGCAACGGCCTCATTATTAAAAATGAGTTCACCAATTTGACTGAACATAATTAGAATTCCTCTCTTAAATTAAAAATTTCTAATATTATACAATCAATCTTCTTAATTTTACAAGTAATAATTAGTCACTTGATTAACTTTAATAACTATAATATTTTTAATTCTATGGATACTAAATCTGATTTTTAATTGCTCAATTAGTTGATTTAGCATATAATCTTACTGTTGCTCTAAGAATAACAGGAGATACTTTAATGAAAAAAACGTTGCAGGAATTCAAGGAATTTATTTCACGCGGCAATGTCATGGATATGGCCGTCGGGGTAATCATCGGCTCGGCCTTTACGTCAATCGTCAATGCGCTGGTTAAGAATCTGATCAACCCATTGATTGGGATCTTCTTAGGCAAGATTGATCTTTCTAATCTGGTCTTTAGTTTTGGCGACGCGCACTTCCGCTATGGGGCCTTTTTAAACTCGGTCATCAACTTCTTAATCATTGCCTTTGTTGTCTTTTTATTGGTGAAGTTTGTCAATAAGCTGATGCCAAGTCACGATGAAGCACCAGCTGATCCTGAACCAAGTGCTGAGGAAAAATACTTAGCTGAAATCGTTGAGCTTTTAAAAGACAAGCAGAAATAATCCAACAGCCAAAAACACGCTGTTCTAGCCATACCAAGGTTAGGACAGCGTGTTTTTCATTATGTTATCGTGCAAAAGCTGCTGATGGATAGTTCACCTAAACTATTTGGACATCAATCTTTCAATAGCGAATTCGTATTTGACGCTTTCATAAGCATAAAAAACATCGGTGATCATTTACTGATTGTGTCGTTTTACATTTTTGGAGAAAAAGAAAAAATCGTTCAACCCCATTATCATAACGTGGCTGAACGATAATAAAATGGCTAGTGGCGCGGGACGGAATCGAACCGCCGACACACGGAGCTTCAATCCGTTGCTCTACCAACTGAGCTACCGAGCCATTTACGGTCCGTACGAGACTCGAACTCGTGATCTCATCCGTGACAGGGATGCGTCCTAACCAAAACTAGACCAACGGACCAAAATTGCGGGGGCTGGATTTGAACCAACGACCTCCGGGTTATGAGCCCGACGAGCTACCAGGCTGCTCTACCCCGCGATAATAAATTAAGTGACCCATGCGGGATTCGAACCCACGATACCAGCGTGAAAGGCTGGTGTCTTAACCGCTTGACTAATGGGTCATAAGAAACGGAGAGTAAGGGATTCGAACCCTTGATACAGGCTTTAACCCGTATACAGCATTTCCAATGCTGCTCCTTCGGCCTCTCGGACAACTCTCCAATATCCGAACCCTGACACACAATGCCAGGTGCCAAAGTTCGTTTAGATGTGCATGGCAATGCCCTATCCTCGCAGGGAGCGATCCCCCAACTACTTTCGGCGCGTTGAAGCTTAACTTCTGTGTTCGGCATGGGAACAGGTGTATCCTTCAAGCCATCATCACCACACTAATCCTTTTCAGGATTGAGAGCTTGCACTCTCAAAACTAAACAATATCTATTCTTCTCACGTTCAATCGAAACACCCTAAACTTGGTTAAGTCCTCGACCGATTAGTAATGGTCCGCTCCATGCCTCGCGGCACTTCCACTTCCATCCTATCTACCTCATCATCTCTGAGGGGTCTTACTTCCATAAGGAATGGGAAATCTCATCTTGAGGCGAGTTTCACGCTTAGATGCTTTCAGCGTTTATCTCATCCATACATAGCTACCCAGCGATGCTCCTGGCGGAACAACTGGTACACCAGCGGTATGTCCATCCCGGTCCTCTCGTACTAAGGACAGGTCCTCTCAAATTTCCTACGCCCGCGACGGATAGGGACCGAACTGTCTCACGACGTTCTGAACCCAGCTCGCGTACCGCTTTAATGGGCGAACAGCCCAACCCTTGGGACCGACTACAGCCCCAGGATGCGACGAGCCGACATCGAGGTGCCAAACCTCCCCGTCGATGTGAACTCTTGGGGGAGATAAGCCTGTTATCCCCAGGGTAGCTTTTATCCGTTGAGCGATGGCCCTTCCATGCGGAACCACCGGATCACTAAGCCCGACTTTCGTCCCTGCTCGACCTGTCTGTCTCGCAGTCAAGCTCGCTTGTGCCTTTACACTCTGCGAATGATTTCCAACCATTCTGAGCGAACCTTTGGGCGCCTCCGTTATCTTTTGGGAGGCGACCGCCCCAGTCAAACTGCCCACCTGACACTGTCTCCCACCACGATCAGTGGTGCGGGTTAGAGTGATCATAATGCAAGGGTAGTATCCCACCAACGCCTCTGCCAAAACTAGCGTCCTGGCTTCTATGGCTCCTACCTATCCTGTACAAGCAGTACAAGCACTCAATATCAAGCTACAGTAAAGCTCCATGGGGTCTTTCCGTCCTGTCGCGGGTAGCCTGCATCTTCACAGGCAATTCAATTTCACCGAGTCTCTCGTTGAGACAGTGCCCAGATCGTTACGCCTTTCGTGCGGGTCGGAACTTACCCGACAAGGAATTTCGCTACCTTAGGACCGTTATAGTTACGGCCGCCGTTTACTGGGGCTTCAATTCAGGGCTTCGCCGAAGCTAACTCTTCCTTTTAACCTTCCAGCACCGGGCAGGCGTCAGCCCCTATACTTCATCTTACGATTTTGCAGAAACCTGTGTTTTTGATAAACAGTCGCCTGGGCCTTTTCACTGCGGCTGATCTTGCGATCAGCACCCCTTCTCCCGAAGTTACGGGGTCATTTTGCCGAGTTCCTTAACGAGAGTTCGCTCGCTCACCTTAGGATACTCTCCTCGACTACCTGTGTCGGTTTGCGGTACGGGCAGTTGATTATTCGCTAGAAGCTTTTCTCGGCAGCGTGACATCAACGACTTCGCTACTATAATTTCGCTCCCCATCACAGCTTGTCAACTCGCTGATAAGCATTTGACTCATCAACTGACTTGCTGCTTGGCCGGACACTTCCAATCGTCCGGATCGCTTAGCCTTCTGCGTCACTCCATCACTCAAGCACAATCAACTGGTACAGGAATATCAACCTGTTGTCCATCGTCTACGCCTCTCGGCCTCGACTTAGGTCCCGACTAACCCTGGGAGGACGAGCCTTCCCCAGGAAACCTTAGTCATTCGGTGGACAGGATTCTCACCTGTCTTTCGCTACTCATACCGGCATTCTCACTTCCAAGCGCTCCACCAGTCCTTACGGTCTGACTTCATCGCCCTTGGAACGCTCTCCTACCACGCATCCTGATGGATGCATCCATAGCTTCGGTAATATGCTTAGCCCCGGTACATTTTCGGCGCAGAGTCACTCGACTAGTGAGCTATTA